>Ga0247803_1000042_pt1 | contig 97139 bp, 83 predicted proteins | sample UWRJL014104B1_FD_180928 | JGI IMG/M metagenome (GOLD analysis project Ga0247803, IMG submission 180928) | Plant litter microbial communities from Arlington Agricultural Research Station in Wisconsin, United States - UWRJ-L014-104B-1 | ecosystem: Environmental > Terrestrial > Plant litter >... | reverse complement strand
CCATGTCGGTGTGCTTGGATGAAGATAGCAAAAGTGTGGATAAGGATGGCGTTAAAGGCACGCGTTTATTCAACGATGATGCAACGCAAACCGATTACTTAAAAAATGTAATCGAGTTTTTGCAGGATTACCAATTCCGTGCTGAGATGACGCGTAATTTCACCAAGAAATTACACGAATTAGATTTGCTGGAGCCAATGTCTGCCAATATCACCTTCAAGAATAAAGAAAATGCCAATATCAATGTGGGTGGATTCTTTGTTGTAAAGCGTGAAAAGCTAAAAGCTATCAGCGATGCTGACGCATTGGATTTGTTCAAGAAAGATGGTTTAGAGTTGATATACGCTCATTTACAATCTCTCTCAAACTTCAACCGTTTGATCGATATCATCTCTACTCAGCTGGGTGATGAATAAGCTGTACCGGTTATGTGTAAACATTAGATGTAACCCACGCTAGATATATAAAGTAGCATGGCTATAAAAAGCCGGAATCTTGTAAAAGATTCCGGCTTTTTCATGGGCGTCTAAAAAATAATGTGAAATTGGGGTATTTATTGAAGGGGTCGTTGACGGGCGGCAATTTGTTTTACTTTGCGTTCGGCGCTATTGAAAGCATCACGTACGGCAAGATGAATTGATTCATTGTCTTGGGTAACTGCTATTGGGTGACCCTTGATGTCAATTTCAATGGATGCGCGGAACTGTTTACCTTTTTGCTTGTGGTTGTGCGGGGTATCGAGCACAACACGGCTGTGAATTATCTGGTCTGAGTAGCGGTTTAATTTTTCAAGTTTTTTTGAAATAACCTCGTTAAGTGAAGCAGAGTATTCCATATCACGATAGAGAACGTCGACAGCAGGTTTCATTGTAAGACTCCTTAACGTTTAGGTGAGAGGGCAAAATTAAGTTTACACTTCCAATCGATTACTAAGCTTATTCCAATCGATCTGCATGTTTTGCGTAAAACTTCTGACCCTCAGTTTCAATATTGGCTCTTTACGTTTAAATATCAAGGCGAAATGTGCCTATTTTAATAACATTTTAATCTCTAGAAAGTTCCTTAAGTTATTTGAAGAATAAGCCGATCTTTAGTGCAGCCCTATTAGTTAGCACTACTAATACAGCGCTTAGGTCAGCGCCAATATTGTACTTCATGAGTGCTTGTGGGGCATTGAAGTTATTGTCGCGCGCACCGTTCTTGATCAGTCAATTTGTACCTACTAGCGCAATAATTGCTAAGACAATAAATTTTTATTTAAATTTTTTTATATTTTCTCTTGAAATGTTCGTAGGTGGCTACATATCTATTCTGTAGCCGCTCATCAGAGGGTTACACATAAATCTAACGGCTTGATCATTTATGATAAGCCAATTTTATATTGCTCTTATTTGAGGATATTTATATGCGTAACTTTGATTTTTCTCCACTTTACCGTTCTGCAATTGGCTTTGATCGTATGGCCAATATTCTTGATAATTTAAATCGCGCAGAACAAACTCAACCTAGCTATCCTCCTTACAATATTGAATTAACGGGTGAGGATAAATATCGCATTACTATGGCGGTGGCAGGCTTTGAACGTTCTGAAATTAACATTGAAGTTAACCAAAATTATTTAACGGTATCCGCCAATAAAGGTGCCGATGATCAACAGCGTACCTATTTGCATCAAGGTATTGCCGCACGCAGTTTTGAGCGACGCTTTCAATTGGCCGATCACGTTCAAGTGCAATCCGCCAATTACGAAAATGGTTTATTGCACGTAGATTTACAGCGGATTATTCCCGATGCGATGAAGCCGCGCACAATTCCAATTGGTAACGGAGTTGTACAGGATAAGCTTACACAAGTAACACCATCCGCTGCAGCTAATGCAGAAAATGCTGCAAGTACAGTGGCAGCGTAAGACTTGATTGATTGTTTAAGTTAACGTTGAGACACCCTGTACAGAAGTTTGTGCAGGGTGTTTTGGTTTTAGGATGCACTAAATAATTTTGCGCGAACAGTTTCGCGATACGCTATAGGCGTGGTTGCCATGTGTTTTTTAAATAATGTGGTAAAAAACCCTGTGTCTTGATAGCCAACTTTATCCACTATTTCATTAATGGATAAATTGCTCGTCTTTAATAAATCTTTTGCGATATTAATTCGCACCTCTTGTAAAAAATCCAAGGGCGAAATTCCCAATGCGGTTTTAAAACGGCGATTGAGTGTTCGTGTGCTCATGCCAAACTTTTCGGCGAGCTGAGAGATAAGAATATCGCGATGATAATTATCTTGCAGCCAAATTTGAATTTGCGTTATATCTTCGTCGGGGTGGTTGCTGTGCTCTTTCTCGAAGAATCCGCTGGCTTCATAGGCGCGGCGAATCTCATGGGAGAAATGTCGCTCAACATGATTCGCAATTTCCTTTCCAAATAATCGCTGAATAAAGTGTACGGTTAAATCCGCCAGTGAATTTACGCTGGCGGCACAGTAAAGGTTGCCTGCTTGCGTAATAAAATATTGGCGTTTGAGTTGCACCAGTGGGTAATCTTTTTGGAATTGATCAAAGTAATGCCAGTGCGTTGTGGCTGCCTTTCCATCCAGTAGCCCCGCTTCTGCTAAAAAGCAGCAACCCGTTCCTACCGCGCTAATAAGTGCACCATTTTGATACTCTTGTTTTAGCCAATTCAGTAATAGCTCGCTCTTTTTGATTAATGGGCGCGGGTTACGCCATAAGCCGGGAATATAAATGATTTGGTTGTCGCCAAAGTCTGTGAGTGCGCCATCGGGCTGCCAGCGCAAACCTGAGCGGGTCAAAACTGCCTCACCCGTTAAGCTTGCAATGCGAATGTTAAGAGGCGGAGGATTTTGGGTGGAGCCGGATTTTTTTTGCGCTTTGATGGCCGCACTTTGTGCCGCCAATAGCATTTCAGAGGGCAGGGTAGCGCTGGTGGCCAGCATATTATCCAGCAAGACGACGGTGATATTAGTGGTTTGCATCGGTTGCCCTAATGTGTAATGAACCTTAATGGCTAAAATACCACTAATAATGGCTAAAACGGCAATGACTTTGCATTTGCATCTCAATAAACTGGTTACATTAATTTTATTGTGTAGAGGTTTTCAGATGTCGCATTTGCCCATCATTGTTGGTTTCGGAGGCTTTAGTGCTGCGGGTCGCAGTTCTGGTCATCACGCTTATCGCCGTATAGTGATCGAAAGCTTGCCTGCGCAAGAGCGTCAAGAGACGCTGGCGGGTTTGGCGGTCATGATGGGTCTAATAAAATACGAGAATAACCAATATCAAAATGAAGCCGGCGAGGTGTTGACCCTTGCACTAATCGAAGCTGAGTATGGCGCTGCCGTGTTAGATGGCACCTTGATTCGCCGTATCGAAAAAACTTTTTTTGATGTGGATGCTGCGCATTGGCAGAAAAATGCTGTTTTAGGTGCTGGCGACGAGCCCTTGGTGTTTGATATGCGCCGCCGCGATTTGCCGGAGCCAACCCCCGTTAATTGGCAACTGCAAGATTTGGATGAAGACCGTGTGAGAGTCACTGCGCCAAATGGCCTTGAAGTCAAGTTTGATAGTTATCGTGAATTGCCTGTTAAATCTGCAGGGCAATTACCGTGTGGTTTTAATCCTGGCGCTTTGTATAACTCTCATTATCATCCGCGCGCGCTTCAACTTGCCGTGATAGGCGCTTCCGATGCAGTACAGTCTATCGGTATTGAATGGCAAACCATCATGAATGCGGTCAACCCGGATCAAGTGGGTGTTTATGCCAGCAACGTTATGAGCCAAATGGATGAAAACGGTTTTGGTGGTTTGTTGCAAGCGCGGTTGAAAGGTGGTCGTGTTAGTACCAAGCAGTGCCCTTTGGGCTTGAATACCATGCCTGCAGATTTTGTGAACGCCTACATTCTAGGTAGTGTTGGTCACACTGGCGCTATTGTTGGTGCTTGTGCCTCGTTCCTTTATAACCTGCGCGCAGCTGTGGAAGATATCGTTAGCGGCAAGTGTCGTGTTGCAGTTGTCGGTAATGCGGAAGCACCAATTTTGCCTGAAATTATTGATGGCTACGCCACCATGGGTGCGCTAGCGAGCGAAGAAAAGCTTAAGAAGCTCGATAATACCGAAACTGCCGATCCGCGCCGTACCAGTCGCCCCTTTGGTGAAAACGCCGGGTTTACCATGGCCGAAGCCAGTCAATATATTGTGTTGATGGACGATGCTTTGGTAATGGAATTGGGTGCAGATATTCATGGTGCCGTGAGCGATGTGTTTATCAATGCCGATGGTTTCAAAAAATCTATCTCAGCACCTGGCCCAGGCAACTACATCACTATGGCAAAAGCCGTAGCGGCTGCGCGTGCTTTGCTGGGTGATGAAGCGGTGCGTGAGCGCTCCATGATTCAAGCACACGGTTCAAGTACGCCGCAAAACCGCGTGACTGAATCGCAAATTTTTGATCAAGTGGCGCAAACTTTTGGCATTACTAACTGGCCGGTATCGGCGGTAAAAGCCTATGTTGGACACTCTTTAGCTGCCGCGAGTGGTGAGCAGTTAGTGTCTTCATTGGGTATTTTCAAGTACGGTTTGATTCCAGGTATCAAAACCATCGATAAGGTTGCTGATGATGTGTTTGCAGAGCGCTTGAGCATTTCTATCACCGATGTTGACCGTAAAAACTCTCCTATAGATGTCGCCTTCCTTAACTCCAAAGGTTTTGGTGGTAATAACGCCACTGCTAATGTGTTAGCTCCGCATGTGGTTGAAGCTATGTTATTGAAGCGCTATGGTGCGGATGCTGTTGCGGCCTATAGTGAATGCCGTAAAACAACTATTGATAAAGCCCACAGCTATGACCAACAAGCGCTTACCGGCAATTTCGATACGATTTATCACTTTGGTAAAAACCTGATTGATGAGAGCCAAATCACCATAACGCAGTCGCAAGTAACTCTGCCGGGCTTTGCTCATCCGATCGAGTTAGCGGTGAACAATCGTTTTTCGGATATGACTAACTAGATCTTGTGGTTTATGGGCTAATCAAGTCTATACAAACCCATCGCTTTCCCTTAAAATGCCGCGCCTTTCGCACACCTTGTGTGCGACTAAACACTTTCGCACTTGTGCAATTAAAGAAAGTTAACTGAGAACGCACAAGCGCTCTCCCTAAGTAAACATAGGAAGAAGACCTCAATGGTAACTATTCGTCTGTCACGTGGCGGCTCTAAAGCACGTCCATTTTATCATTTGACCGTAACTAACAGCCGCAGCGCGCGTAATGGCCGTTTCATTGAGCGTATTGGTTTTTTCAACCCAGTAGCACGTGGTCAAGAAGAAAAAATTCGTGTTGATGCTGACCGTTTGGCATTTTGGGTTGGTCAAGGCGCGCAATTGAGCGATCGCGTTGCAACTATCGTTAAAGAAAGCCAAAAAGCTGCATAAGTGAATTTGACGCCTAATGTCTACGAACTCTAATTTGGTTAATGTTGGGCGTATCACAGCGGTTTTTGGTATTAAAGGGTGGGTGAAAGTCCATTCTTATACATCGCCAGCTGAGAACCTTTTTGAGTATCACCCTTGGTGGCTTAAGACCGCTCACGGTGTCAAAAAGGTCGAGATTGATGAAGCAAGACCTCACGGCGATGCGTTTGTAGCACATATTGTTGGGGTGGATGATCGCGATTTAGCGCTCACCTTCACCGCAGTAGATATAGCGATTGAACGCGATCAAATTCCAGAGCTAGACGACGGTGAATACTACTGGAGTCAGCTAGAGGGCTTGGCGGTTTACACACAGTTTTCCGGTACGCGTCAGCGTTTAGGAGTTGTGTCAAAACTGTTTGAAACAGGTGCCAATGATGTTTTGGTGGTAATCGGCGATGCCGAGTCTATCGACCAAAAAGAGCGTTTGGTGCCTTATGTTCCTGAGCAATTTGTGCTCTCTGTAGATTTAGCTGCAGGTGAGATGCTGGTTGACTGGGATCCGGAATTCTAAAACTGTCGAGGTAAACGGTGGATAGTCAACCACTGGAACAGAGAGAGCCACTAAAAATAGCGGTAATCTCGATTTTCCCCGATATGTTTGGCGCTATCGCCAACTTTGGTATTACCAGCCGCGCGCTCAAGCAAGGTTTGGTGGAGTTGAAGACAATCACTCCGCGAGATTTCGCTCATGATCGCCATTCAACGGTAGATGATCGCCCCTTTGGCGGTGGTCCTGGAATGGTGATGATGGTGCAGCCTTTGCGCGATGCCATTGAAGAAGCCAAAGTCTGGGCGGGTAGTGAAGCCAAAGTGATTTACCTGTCGCCACAGGGTAGAACGCTGGATCAAGCAGGTGTTGTGCAGCTTTCGCGCTACCACAATATGATTTTGATCGCAGGGCGCTACGAAGGTATCGACGAGCGTTTGCTGGATACGGTTATCGATGAAGAATGGTCCATCGGTGATTACGTGTTAAGCGGCGGCGAGTTACCGGCGATGGTGTTGATAGATGCAGTAACACGGTTAATTCCGGGCGCTTTAGGGCACGCACTATCGGCAGAGCAAGATTCGTTTACCGCGGGCTTGTTAGATTGCCCGCACTACACTCGGCCGGAAGAATTTGAAGGCATGAGGGTTCCAGAAGTTTTAATGTCTGGTAACCATGAACTGATTCGGCGCTGGCGCTTGAAACAAGCGTTAGGGCGAACATGGCTGAAAAGGCCAGATTTATTGCAAGCAATAAACTTAACCGAGGAACAGCAGAAGCTGTTGACGGATTTTCGTCGGGACCTTGATAACGACACACTCTAGCTGTGAAGCTATAGACTCTTAGGAGAATATCAATGACTAACAAAATTATTCAGGCTCTTGAAGCTGAACAACTGAAAGCCAACGTGACTGAATTTTCACCAGGCGATACCGTTGTAGTTCAAGTACAAGTAAAAGAAGGCGACCGCGTTCGTTCACAAGCATTCGAAGGCGTTGTAATCGCTATTCGTAGCCGTGGTTTGAACTCTGCTTTTACCGTACGTAAAATTTCTCACGGTGTAGGTGTTGAGCGTACTTTCCAAACTCACTCACGCCAAATTGAGGGCATTACTCTCAAGCGTCGTGGTGATGTACGTCAAGCTAAACTTTACTACCTGCGCGACCTTACTGGTAAGGCTGCACGTATTAAAGAAAAATTGGTTTAATAGCCAAATTGGTTTAATAGCAGTGCTAAGTTTCTTAGCTAGCTGTTTACCGCAAAAGCCAGAGCAGTTACCTGCTCTGGCTTTTTGTTTTCTGTTAATGTCGAATTTTTTTGAGATGAGTTAATGGAAACTGATGTGGCTGTACCACAAGCTTTATCCGCCCAAGAGGAAAGTGTGATTGCGCTCTATCTGGATGCTATCTGGATGGAAAAAGGCTTGAGCAAAAATTCGCTGGAATCCTATCGCACAGATTTGACTTTGTTTGCGCAATGGTTGCAGGAGCAAGAGAAAAATTTACTCAGCGTTGATCCGGTTATTTTGCAAAACTATTTGGCGCAGCGGCTGGATAAAAAACTGAGTAGTCGCTCCAGTGCGCGTTTCCTATCGTGTGTGCGTGGCTTTTATCGCCACCAATTGCGCGAAGGCGTCATTCAAGAGAATCCTTTGGCGCTCGTCGAAAGCCCAAAATTACCGCGCTCGCTACCAAAATCTTTAACAGAATTGGATGTCGAAAGCTTGCTGGATGCCCCTGAATTAGGTGATCCAATAGGCTTGCGTGATCGCACTATGCTAGAGGTGCTTTACGCCTGCGGTTTGCGAGTGACAGAATTGGTGACTTTGACCATGCCGCAAATTAATTTGCGCCAAAACGTGATTCGGGTAATGGGTAAGGGCAGTAAAGAGCGATTGATTCCAATGGGTGAAGAGGCGTCAGCTTGGCTAGAGAGATATTTTCGCGAAGCGCGACCGGTTTTGCTCAATAATATGCCGAATGAAGTAGTATTCCCCAGCTTGCGAGCGCAACTAATGACGCGACAAACTTTTTGGCATCGCATCAAGCATTGGGCTAAAGTAGCGGGCATTGAAAAACCACTATCGCCGCATACGCTTAGACATGCGTTTGCCACTCATCTGTTAAATCACGGAGCAGATTTGCGCGTGGTGCAGCTCTTGTTAGGGCACAGTGATTTATCGACCACACAAATTTACACGCATATTGCACGTACGCGGATGAAAGCACAGCATGCCATGCATCACCCGCGTGGCTAATTGACCATTTTTGCAGTTTCACTAAATGATGTATTTGGAGTTTATGATGATAAAAAAACGCCTACCATTGTGGCTTGGGTTGTTCGCGCTTTGTTGTGTGAGTACAAGTTTCGCGGCAGATACTGCCCCGCTGCCTGCTGGCAGTTTAATTAAGCGTTTAACCCCAGAGGCAACGATTACCGCCTCATTAACGCAAGCATTTCCTCAGTACCCTGTTACCAATGTACGACCATCGCCTATTGATGGGCTTTATATCGTAAAAATTGGCGGTAGCGATGTGCTTGTGACTGCAGATGGTAGCAAGTTTATTCAAGGTGAAATTTTCAATATAACTGCCGGCGGCATTTCCAAATGGGAAGACCCCAAGTTGGTAGCTGAGCGTAAAAAACTATTGGCAACACTCAATCCTAACGACTCGATTAACTTTAAAGCCACAGGTCCAAGTAAGGCTGTCGTTTATGTGTTCACCGATGTGGATTGTGGTTATTGCCGCAAACTCAACAGTGAGATGGCAGATTACAACAAACTGGGAATTGAAATTCGCTATTTAGCATTCCCAAGAGCAGGTATTCCCAGCCCATCGGCGGATAAGTTAATTACTGCTTGGTGCTCTAAAGATAAGGCCGCTGTTATGACTAAAGTGAAAGAAGGGCATGATGTCCCCAATCTCACTTGCAATAATCCGGTTGCTGCCCAATTTGAGTTGGGTGGACGTGTTGGCGTTAACGCAACGCCTGCGCTTTGGATGCCAAATGGAGAAATAAAACTGGGCTATTTGCCACCACAACAATTGGCAAAAGCTTTGGGTATTTTGTAATTTCCATTTTTCTAGAGAACTTCGCTTTTCCGCAGGGCTGGCGCATTGACAGCCCTGTATTCACTGAGTATGGTGGCCGTCTTTTTGAGGGGCATAGCCTTCTATAAGGCTATGCAACTTAACGCTCGATCTGTTTTATCCCACTCAATTCGTTTTATTTTAGGGGAATCCACTTGGAATCAGTCAACTCTGCTCGCACCGTAAGTGTCGGCATCTGCGGTCTTGGAACCGTGGCTAGCGGCACCGTAAATATACTTACTCGCAACAAGAGCCTGATTGATGCTCGTTCTGGCTGTAACGTGTCGATTATTCAAATTGGCGCGCGCCGCGATAACCCCAAAGTGGATACTTCTGGCTACAACGTAACCCGCGATATTTTTGATGTAGTGAACAATCCTGCGGTAGATATCGTTGTGGAATTGATTGGTGGTACGACTATCGCTAAAGATCTCGTGATGACTGCTATTGCAAATGGCAAGCATATTGTTACTGCCAACAAGGCGTTGATTGCTCATCATGGCGACGAGATTTTTGCTGCGGCTAAAGCGAAAGGTGTAACCGTTGCATTTGAAGCGGCTGTTGCAGGTGGTATCCCAATTATTAAATCTATTCGTGAAGGTTTGGCGGCTAACAACATTGAATGGTTGGCGGGCATCATTAACGGTACTACCAATTTCATTCTTACTGAGATGCGCGACAAGGGCCGCACCTTTGAAGATGTGCTGCAAGAAGCGCAGGCATTAGGCTATGCCGAAGCTGATCCTACTTTTGATGTAGAAGGTATAGATGCCGCGCATAAGTTGGTTATTCTCGCCTCATTAGCGTTTGGTATTCCTTTGGATGTGAAAAAAGTGTTCACCGAAGGCATTACTAAAATCTCCACTGAAGATGTGAATTATGCAGAGGAACTTGGCTACCGTATCAAGCACTTGGGTATCGCACGGCGCTCTGCGGGCGGTATTGAATTGCATGTAAACCCAACCTTGATTCCTGAAAAACGTTTAATCGCCAATGTAGACGGCGTAATGAATGCCGTGCTGGTAAAAGGCGATGCCGTAGGTCCAACACTTTATTACGGTGCTGGTGCCGGCGCTGAGCCAACGGGTTCATCAGTTGTGGGTGATATCGTGGATGTTGCGCGTACTTTGCTGGCAGACCCTGCGCATCGTGTGCCTTATCTGGGCTTCCAGGATGAGTTTGTCACTGCGCAAAAACATGTTTCTATGGATGATATTGAAACCGCTTATTACCTGCGTATGTCTGCATTGGATAAGCCCGGTGTTTTGTCAAAAGTTGCCACTATTTTGAGTGATTCTGGAATCAGTATTGAAGCCATGATTCAAAAAGAAGCCAAAGAAGGTGAGTCAAATGTTCCGCTGATTTTGCTGACCAATCGCGTGCAAGAAAAGAAAATGGTTGCTGCTATTACAAAAATAGAATCACTTGATTCTATTGCTGGTGCAGTTGTGCGCATTCGTGTTGAATCATTGAAATAAGCATTCGGCAAAAGATTAATGAAGCTGCTCATCCTGAGCGCGAAGCAGTTGAAGAACGCTCGCGCTCAGAATGACCGGAAAGATAAAATTTAGTAAAAAGGTTAATTAACGTGAAATACATCAGCACTCGCGGCCTCGCGCCGGCGCTCTCTTTTGAAGAAGTGGTTTTAACCGGTTTGGCTCCCGATGGCGGTTTGTATGTGCCAGAAACATTGCCTACTTTTTCAAAAGAAGAAATTGCTTCTTGGGCAGGTTTGTCTTATCAGGAACTTGCTTTCAATGTGATGAAGCCATTTGTGGCGGGCGCACTGAGCGATGCAGAATTCAAAAAAATTATTGCCGATGCTTACGCAACTTTCCGTCACGATGCAATTGCACCGCTCGTGCAAACTGCACACAACGAATTTATTTTGGAATTGTTCCAAGGTCCAACGCTCGCGTTCAAAGATTTTGCATTGCAATTCTTGGGTCACTTACTGGATCACTTGCTGAAAAAGCGTAACCAGAAAGTTGTAGTCATGGGCGCAACCTCTGGTGACACAGGTTCAGCGGCTATTGAAGGTTGCCGCCGTTGCGACAACATCGATATTTTTATCATGCACCCAAATAATCGTGTGTCTGATGTTCAGCGCCGTCAAATGACTACGGTGCTTGCGCCAAATGTTTTTAACATCGCACTCGAAGGCAACTTCGATGATTGCCAGAACATGGTAAAAGCCAGCTTTGGCGATCAATCCTTCTTGCCAGAAGGCCGTCAATTAGTGGCAGTAAATTCCATTAACTGGGCGCGCATCATGGCGCAAATCGTTTACTACTTCTATGCAGGTTTGGCGCTTGGCGCTCCGCATCGCCCTATCGCATTCTCTGTACCCACTGGAAACTTTGGTGATATTTTTGCCGGTTATTTGGCGAAGAAAATGGGCCTGCCAATTGATCAGCTAGTGATTGCCACTAACAGCAATGACATTTTGCATCGTTGCATTAGCAGCAATGACCACAGCAAAAATCAATTGCAACATACCTTGTCGCCGAGCATGGATATCATGGTATCCAGCAACTTTGAGCGTATGTTGTTTGACTTGTATGATCGCGATGGCAGCTCAATTCGCCAACTTATGGAAGATTTCAAATCAGGCTCAATGGTCTTGAAAGAATCTGCTTTGTCGCGCGCCCGTGAATTGTTTTCTAGCTATGGTGTGAGTGACGATGTCACTATCGACGTGATTCGCAATGTGTTTGAAAATACTGAATACTTACTCGATCCGCACACCGCAATTGGCGTTGAAGCTGCGCGTAAAACGCGTCGCCGTCAGGATATTCCTATGGTCATTTTGGCTACCGCGCATCCAGCAAAATTCCCGGAAGCTGTACGGAAAGCCGGGCAAGATGAAGACCCTGCATTGCCACACCATATGACCGATTTGTTTGAGCGCGAAGAGCGTTATACGGTACTGCCGCAAGATTTAGGTAAAGTACAGCAGTTTGTTGCGACGAATGTGCGTAAGTAATTTAGTAATTTGCGTATAACGAAACGCCGCATTGGTTTGCTAATGCGGCGTTTTTTTTAGAATCAATTCCTTTTTAGAATGGTTGAGTGCTATAAAAAACTAATAGAATTTATTTGGGAGTCGTCATCCTCGCGCAGCGGGGATCCAGCTCTTGGTAAATATACAACATCAAAAGCTGGATCCCCGCTGCGCGAGGATGACGACTCCCTGTTTAACTAAAAATTTACTTATGCAAAAAATTATCAAACGCCGCTCAGTCGAAAAGCTAACTGCATTCGATCAATCTGTACATCCACTACTGCAGCGTATCTACAGCGCACGTGGCATCCAACATGAACAAGAGTTGCAATACCAGCTCGCGCAATTGCACAAACCCAACTTCAAAGGCTTACAAGAAGCGGTAAGCATTTTGGCGGATGCAGTCGTTGCGGGCGCAAAAATAATAATTGTGGGCGACTTTGATGCCGATGGAGCAACCAGCAGTGCTCTGGCAGTTTTAGCTTTACGCGCAATGGGTTTGCATAACGTAGATTTTTTGGTGCCTAACCGTTTTGAGTATGGCTATGGTTTAACGCCAGAAATTGTTGCAGTGGCAGCGGCGCAGCAACCCGATGTCATTATCACGGTCGATAACGGTATCTCCAGTATTGAAGGTGTGCTTGCTGCGCGCGAGTTGGGGATTGCGGTAATCGTAACCGATCATCATCTGCCCGGTAGCGAATTGCCAGAAGCAGATGCCATCGTAAATCCCAATCAGCCCGGCTGCGAGTTTCCCAGTAAAAATCTCGCCGGTGTGGGTGTGATTTTTTATGTAATGAATGCATTGCGTGCAGAGCTACGTCAAATGGGTTGGTTTGCTGAGAGTGGGATTGTTGAACCCAATATGGCGAGTTTTCTCGATTTGGTAGCGTTGGGAACCGTGGCCGATGTTGTTCCACTTGATCACAATAATCGCATTTTAGTATCGCAAGGTTTACAGCGTATTCGTGCAGGCGTCGCTCGCCCTGGCATCAAAGCGTTATTAGATGTTGCTGGAAAGCAAGCGCAAAAAATTGTCGCCAGTGATTTTGGTTTTGCGCTTGGCCCGCGTTTGAATGCAGCGGGGCGGTTGGATGACATGTCGCTTGGCATCCAGTGTCTAATGTGCGAAAGCGAGTCGCTTGCTCGTGAAATGGCAATGCAAATGGATGATTTAAATAAGGATAGAAAAGCTATAGAAACCGGCATGCAACAAGAAGCTATGACTATGCTGCAAAAAGTTTTATCAGCCGATGAAAACTCTCTGCCGTGGGGAGTGTGCTTATTTGATGAAACCTGGCACCAAGGTGTAATCGGAATTTTAGCCTCGCGCATCAAAGATAAATATCATCGCCCAACAATTGTGTTTGCCGAAGTGGGCGACGGCCAAATAAAAGGTTCTGCGCGCTCAATTCAAGGTTTTCATATTCGCGACGCCTTGGATGCAATTGCAGCGCGCTACCCTGAATTGCTACAAAAATTCGGTGGGCATGCCATGGCAGCCGGCATGAGTTTAACGCGCGATAATTTTTCTGCTTTTGCAGCAGCATTTGACGAAGAAGTGCGCCGCCAGCTAACGGAAGAAAGTTTATCTGCATTGGTGTTGAGTGATGGTGAATTAACTACTCAAGATTTTAACTTAACGCTTGCGCAACAATTGCGGGAATCTGGCCCTTGGGGGCAGCATTTTCCAGAGCCAATTTTCGATGGCGAATTTTTCTTAATCCAGCAAAAAATTCTGGCTGAGAAACATTTAAAGATGACGCTGGGTGTGGATGCTCAAGGTCAGCAGTTAGTGGATGCTATAGCCTTCAATGTTGATGTTAAGCTATGGCCAAATGCTCAAGCTAAAAAAGTAAAAGTTGCTTACCGGCTAGATGTAAATGAATTTCGCGGTAATAAAACTTTACAGCTGATGGTGGATTATATTGAGGCAGTTGCCTAATTCCTCGCAGCTATTTGATAAGCGGTAGTAAAACAGGAAGCACATTCTTTAGAATAAGCGGTTGTGCTTCTGCGTTAGGGTGAATACCATCTTGTTGAATTAAGTTTCTATGGGTTGCCACATCTTCCAGCAAAAATGGAATCAAGGCTATATTGTTTTTTTCCGCAAGCAGTGGATATGTTTCTCTAAATTGTTTGGTGTAACGCGGCCCATAATTAGTGGGGATTTGCATACCCGCTAAAATAACCTTCGCTCCTGCAGTTTGGCTTGCAGAAATCATTGCTTGCAGATTCGCCTGCATAATATTAAGTGGTTGACCACGTAAGCCATCATTACCACCAAGCTCAATGATAACTATGTCAGGGTTGTGTTGGCTTAATACGGTAGGCAAACGGGTTAATCCCCCGCTAGTTGTCTCTCCGCTCACACTGGCATTAATTACTCGAGCATTGATTGAATTACTTTGCGGTTTTTTAGCGAGCTCCTGCTGCAACAAATGCACCCAGCCTTCTTCTACTTTAATACCATAGCCTGCGCTTAAGCTATCGCCCATCACCAGAATAGTAGTTTGCTTGGCAAAGGCGATTTGGGTGAGCATGGGTAAAAGTAAAACCAATAACATTCTGACAAAAGTCATGCTAAAGCATCCTCAAAATATGGCATGGTGATATTGCTATTCATTTTCCTATTGTGATGTCTTAAGGATTCTGTTGTCTAGATAATTTCAATGTGATTTTTTGTTTAACCCGGCATCTTTTAAGGTTGTACGCTCGTCTAAATCATTAGCGCTAATGCCTAAAAACGTGTAAGTGTAAAGTTTATTTGTGCTGTCTAGTTATTTAGCTAAACGGCTCCATAGTAAGTGCTTATCTGTCTCGTTATTGTGGCTAATGCCCTCATTACAACCCAATGCTGTTTAATATATTTCAAGAGAGTAGATTTATGTCCTCCGCATTAATGCTTGATGTTCGCGCTATTACCAAAACAGTCAGTACCCAAGAAGGTGATTTGGAAATATTGTTACCCATTTCTTTGAGCGTAAACGCTGGGGAATCAGTAGCGATTACAGGTGCATCGGGTTCGGGTAAATCAACTCTCTTAGGAATTTTGGCGGGGTTAGATATTCCATCCGCTGGTGAGGTTTATTTAAATGGTCATTGTCTTACCTCATTGGATGAAGAAGGGCGGGCAAAAGTTAGAGCAGATAATGTCGGTTTTATTTTCCAATCTTTTCAGCTGCTGCCGGGCTTAACTGCGCTTGAAAATGTGATGCTCCCTTTGGAGTTGCGCGGTAACAAGCAGGCCAAATCCTTAGCTGTCGATTTTTTAAAGCATGTGGGATTAGAAAAACGTTTAGGGCACTATCCGCAACAATTATCGGGTGGTGAACAGCAGCGAGTGGCTATTGCACGTGCTTTTGCCAGCCAACCTAAAACACTTTTTGCTGATGAGCCAACCGGTAATTTAGATAGCAATACAGGTGAAAAAATTATTGAGCTGCTGTTTGATTTGAACCGCGAACATGGCACAACCTTAATTTTAATTACTCATGAAGAACGTTTGGCTTCACGTTGCCAGCGCCGAATTTCTTTAGCCGCAGGTGCTATTGTTTCTGACGTTATTTCTGATGTTGGCGCTAGTGTTTCTAATGCGCACACTACTGTTTCTGACGTAGGAGCCTAAGCAATGTTGGCTCTAAAACTATTAATCCGTAATTGGCGCAGCGGCGAATTAAAGTTGCTGGGTATTTCTTTAATTCTTGCCGTTACCGTTTTAAGTGCAATTGCCATTTTTACTGATCGCCTTGAAGCAACACTGTTGGTGCAAAGTAACAGTGTTATAGGTGCAGATGTAGTAGTGGCGGGTGACCACGCTCATCCTGTCGAGTGGGAGCGTGAAGCCGACAAGGCCGGTATTAAATATACCTATTCCAATCAGTTTATGTCGGTGGTTTACGTAGGCGATGAAATGCGTTTGGCCTCGATTAAAGCCATTGCAGATGGCTACCCCTTGCGTGGCCAATTTGAAATTAGCGATATTCCTTTCACCTTAAAAACCAACGAAATTCAGATAGTAAAAACCATTCCTGAACCCGGAGAAGCCTGGGTTGATTCTCGTTTATTTAATGCTTTACAGCTCAATATTGGCGATAAAATTGCTGTAGGGAACTCTGAACTCAAAGTTGCACATATTTTAATTCGTGAGCCAGATGCGACCAACCCCATGAGTATGTTCGGCGCGCGCTTGGTAATGAACCTTAAAGATTTACCGCAAACGCAAATCATTCAGCCCGGGAGTGATGTTAATTATCGTTGGTTGTTGGCCGCTGATAATGAAAGCAAGTTGAATAAATTTATAGACGAAATAAAACCAAAATTGACTAAACATCAACGTTTGGTGACGGTAAAAACCTCGCAAGATCGCTTATCTAATACCTTGGATTTTGCCAAAAAGTTTTTGCTGCTAACGGCAATTATTGCTGTTTTATTGTCTGGTGTAGCTATTGCCATTGCATCCAAACAGTTTGCCGAACGTCACACTAATCAAGTTGCTTTAATGAAAAGCCTTGGTGTTAGTGCGAATCGTGTGCGCTCGCTCTATTTTATGCAGTTGTTATTGCTTGCGTCTGGAGCATCGTTACTCGGGTTGCTGATGGGAAGCGCAATCCAAGCATTACTGATATCAACTGTACAAGCGCTCTACAACACCTTATTTATGTCTGCGAGCTTCTATCCCTATGGTTTGAGTTTTGCTAGCGGCATTATTTGTTTGGTGTGTTTTGCTTTGCCTGCACTTTGGTTTTTGCCACACATTCCACCACTCAAAATTTTGCGTAAAGAAATGGAGGTGAGCCGCTCGCAATTATGGTTGCAGGCAATATTTGCAATTGCTGCAGTCATTTTACTAGTTGCTTTATTTAGTCGGGATTTAAAACTTGCATTGATTGTAACGGCTGCTTTATTTGTGGTCTTGTTGATTGCCTTGTTGGTTGCGTTCGTACTGTTAAAATTAACCAAGCGTTGGGTTGCTAATGCGGGTGGTGCATGGCGTTTGGCATTTGCATCGCTACAAAAAAATGCAGGGCAAAGCGTTGTTCAAATATTGGTGTTTTCAATCGCCATGATGCTCTTGCTGACAATTACTATTATCCGTACTTCTTTAATTGATGAATGGAAATTTCAGATCCCTGAAAATGCCCCTAATCATTATTTAACCAATATTCCCGCTGATGAATCTGAGCGCTTACGGCAGACGCTCGAAAAAAATATCAATCAACAAGTTGCTATGATGCCTAACGTGCGTGGGCGCTTGGTGGAGATTAATGGCGCAGAACCTCTAGAGGAATTGCGTAAGAAACATAATACCTTACAGCGCGAGTTGAATTTGACGTGGACAGCTAGCTTGCCAGAAGCCAATAAAATTGTTGAAGGGCAATGGTGGGATACTTGGCAAAAAAGAGAAGGTCAATTAGTTGGCGTTTCAGTTGAAGAAGGAACCGCTAAAGAGTTGGGTTTGAAGCTAGGCGATAAGCTACGTTTCTCAATGGGTGGGCTTAGCTTGGATTCTGAAATTGTCAGTATTAGAAGCCTCGATTGGAAAACCATGAAGCTGAATTATTTCTTTATTTTTGAGCCTCATGCCCTCGATCAGTTCTCGCCGAATTACATGAGCAGTATTTATTTAAGTGAACAACACAAGCCTTTTCTCTATCAGTTGCTGCGCGAACATCCCACGGTTTTGCTAATTGAATTTGATCGCATTATAGAGAGCATTCGCACCGTCATGGACCAAGTGGCTGACGGTATACAATTAGTGCTGTGGCTAACGCTTATTGGTGGATGTTTAGTATTATGGGCGGCAGTAATGGGTAGCCTTGAAAGCCGTAAACAAGAAGCCGGTTTACTGCGTGCACTCGGCGCTTCACGCCAGTTAATATTGGGTGGCGTCTTAATAGAATTTGCCATTATGGGGTTACTGGCGGGCATAGTTGCTATTCTGGGTGCAGAGTTTTTAGTGTTGAGTTTGCAAAAATATATTTTCAAATTTCCACTACAGCCGCATTTTATTTATTGGCTATTATCTCCCCTTTTAGGGTGTGCCCTTGTTGCCGCTTTAGGTTTGGTAGGGTGCCGACCGGTGTTAACTACGCCGCCCGCTATAGTCCTGCGCGAGGCTGCGTAGTTGCTAAATTTTAAAGGTAGAAAAGAAAACAGTAATGAACTCTGCGCCCAAAAGTCGCGTATTGGATAAAGGTTTATGGGGCATGAGTGCCCCTATGTTCCTCGATCAAGCCGTTACCTACACAATCCCTCTCGTCGATATGTATTTTTTAAGCCGTGTGTCTGACTCTGCAGCCGCGGCAGTAGGCGGTGTTACGCCTCTTGTTTTTGTCGCTAACGCATTTCTGCAGGTGAGTGCTTTTGCCGGGGCAAGTGTTGCGGGGCAACGTATTGGCGCCAACGACTATCAACGCGGCAATGCCACCATTGGTGCCTACACACTGCTCGTACTTTTTTTATCGGTGATCGCAATATTTGCGGTGAATTACGGTGGCCCAGTTGTAGCGCGCTTGATGAATTTAAGCGATCCAGTTGAGCATTATGCCGTTGAATATTTATCCTTAATTGGCTGGATGGTTGGCTTATGGGGATGCCGTCTTATCTATCAAACCATTTTAAACATCTACGGTGCACCCAAGTGGAATACCTACAGTAATTTCATTCTCTTTACCGTGAATTTAGTGGGTTGTATGGTGGCTGTTCATGGTTTTCAATCAATCCCTCCAACGGGAGTAGCAGGCGTTGCGTTTGCAGGTATCAGTGCTGCTTTATGCAGTTTGCTATTTGTGGCGGCGGCGGTGCATTTACGTTTGCGTATTCATATCCCATTGAAGGCATCTTTCGCTCAATTTGGTTTGTTCATTACGCCGGTACTGTTGATTGCTGCACCCGCGATTTTAGAGCCTATGTCGTTTCAAGGTTATATGATTGTGTTGAATTGGATTGCTGCTGGTGTTGGTGATCTTGCATTAAAAGTAAAAATTTATACCTATAATACGTTTCTTTTTTGCTTGATGATTTCTATTGCGCTCAGTATGGCAACTGAAGCCATTATTGCGCAGCGGGTAGGGCGAAAGGAGTTTGATCTTGCGCATTTACAACTTAAACAAAGTTTAAAAATATCATTGATAGGAACTACGCTGCTTGCATCTTTTTGGCTGGTGTTTAATCAACCTATCTTAAAAATGTTTACTCATGATCCAGACATTATTGCGATTGGTTTCTGGGTGTTTTTGTTGGGCTTTTTAGCGGAACCCATGCGGACTATTAATATTACGATTGGCGGAGCATTACGTTGCACGGGTGATGCAGCTTTCACCTCTGTATCGAGTATTGCGGTAATTTGGCTTTTCTCTGTGCCCTTAGCTTATGTATTAGCTGTGCCGTTAGGTTTTGGTGTTTATGGGCTTTTGATTGCTGCTGTATTGGATGAAGCGGTACGTGCGGTGATCAAATACTTCCGCTGGAAAGCACGTAAATGGCAAAACTATGGGGTTAATTTAAAGAAAGTGATTACTGATTAGCGATGTGTTCAGGCGCAGCATCTCAAGTGGAATTTAGATGCTGCGCTGTTTCTTATTTCAAGCGAACTAAACGATAAAAGCGTAGGTTGTAACCTTGGTGCTCAACTTCAGTAGGTCCTGAAATTTGGTAAAGTGTACTTAACTGTGCCAACTCAGCCTGTTCATTTGAAATTTTTGAAAGCCAAGGCATATAAATATAATAGGCATTCTTGGGTAGTCGGCTTTTGTGCTTACTTGGCAATTCATGCAACCCTATAACATTGTAATGAAATGCATTTCGCCAATCAATTGTGCGCATTAATTTTACTGGGTCAATATATATTCTACCGTTATAAAACCAAGCATACCAAAAATATTCATGCCAAGCGATCAGCACAGTGTCAGGTGTTATCGGCATGGCTTTATTCATAAGATTGAATAATTTATCGACTGCTGTAAATTCAGTGTTATAAACAAATGCATTACCAACAGCTTCGCCGGCGTTGTCAATTTGTAAAATTTCATGCTTACCAAAGGGCGCCGTACCAAACGCAAGTTTTGACAGTGGGTCAATAGTTCGGAATGTTTGAGCCACGAATAGCGCCAAGATAATACTTAAAATGGACACGCGCACTTTTTGGGATTTAATGCCAAAGTGCATAGCGAAAATGGTGCACATAATGAGGAAAAAACCGGCGGGCACGACATAACGCGGAATAATATAAGTAATATAACTGAGGTTAAATGCAACAAAAGCTAAAAAGCTGAACATTATTGGCAATATGCCCCAGCAGCAGTTTGCTTGTATTCTCAGTGATTGCGTTTCTATTGGTAGTAGTTCGGGTGATTTTTTTTCTATTAATAACTCTTGCTTAGTAGGTAAATTTGACATTGAGGTTTGGTATTCCTCATGTACAATATTTTCAGCTAACTTATCTGTTGTCACAACATTATTAATTATTTCTTCGCTAACTTTCTTCCGCTCGATATATCTACCAATGCCAATCAATACCACTACAAGCGTAATAAGTGCCGGAACCCAATGAAAGTTCAATACAAAGATTTCACCAGCACGATTAGCCATTACTCTAGTATTGAAGCCAAAACAATTCCAACCATTCGAATCAAATTTTAAGCCTTCATCGCCAGACCACATAGCACCTCGCTGTGCGATAGTAAAAACCTTAAAGGCTATAAAAGGCAACAGCAAACAACCAATCCTATAGATGCTAGGCCAGAGCTTCAAAGGCTGCCCATTTTCGTAGTGTGACTGAGGAACTATTTCACCCAAACTAGGTATACGCCCAAGCATCAACTGCTGCGCCACATACCACAGAACATACAAGCCTAAACCTCCAACTAAGGTTGCCCAAAAAATAATGCCGGGCTCCTTTGAGAAAATCATAAAAATACAGGCTACAGCAAAGAATCCGTAGCGACCGTAGAGTAGAGCCGCGAGTGCTGCAGTAAAAAAAACCAGTACTGGAAAATCAGTATTTAAAAAAATAGAACAACCAAAGAACAGAGGTTCAAATGCATAGATGGCGGTTCCTAATAGCACTTCGGGGTAATGACGTTTGTCTGGCAAAAAGAATAACAAAATTTTATAAACACAAAAAATCGAAAGCATTGCCAACAAGATATTGGTAAAGTTAAGAATATATTGATTAGGAAAGTCTATAAGCTGCCCTGCCACTAACAAGCTGTAATAACCCATAGATGGATGGCCAAAAGCATTCCACTCCTTTAGAACCATTCCAGGAAAGTCCGATAACCTTTCTACATTTTGAGTGGATTGTACTGCTTGTACCAATGCTCCCCAGTAAGTAGCTGCATCCCAACGCGGTACTGTATCTATGTAAAAACAACGAATCGCAAAATAGCCTAGCAAAAGTAGGCAGATAGATATTCTTTCTCGATAATGATGAGTAACCACGTATTATCCTTTTCTAAAAATTTCAGTATTTTAAATGCTTGTGGGTATGTTTAAGATTTTTAACGTGCAGAAAAAACATTGCTACTAAACGGATGGGCAAAAATGACTGACATTCACTTTTTGAAAACAAAATACTTATTTAGCAAAAAAGATATAGCTGCTAACGGGATTATTATAAGCGCTCCTGCCATAAATGCGCTTAATCCACGTGTAATTAAAAAACCTATTAAAAGTAAGTTTGCAGAAAAAGTAATAATATATACAGTAATAAATCTAAAAATAAGTAAATTATTTTTGTTTTTAAAAACCATTGCACCAATGGTTTTAAAGTTAAACAGTACACCAAGAACAGTGGCAAGCCCCAGTGCAAAACTGTAGTTTAAACCGCATAATAAAAAAAATGCGTAAAGTAGATAGCCGACAATTGTATTTAATATGCCGACCATTATAAATAGCATCGATTGTTCTTTTAGCATAAGCTCAATACCAGAGTTATTTACTCAACTGTTATTATTGGGTTTACCCAGTTAGCGTGATCCCATGATTTTTGCCCGAGCGAGTCTACTTTCAATGTAAGTCGTTCGCCTTTGTGTAAATCAATCTGTATGTTGCTGGGTTTTTCAAATCCAAAGAAAGGTTCTGACCTGACAAGTAGCTTGTCATCTTCCCATATCTCAAAAACCACATCCGCATTATTGGCTTCATCATCAATGCCCAGCACGACATCGAAGCGTATTGCATTTTTTGGTAGTTCAAAGATGATGGTAGAGTTGGCATGAGTTCCTATTCCATTTTCAAAACGTCTGTTACCTATTGATAATGTTTTTTTATCTACGCTTTTGTTGTATTGAATTGTTCCATAGTCTTGTTGGGCGAATATGCGTTTGTGATCCGTTAATAGAGATTGATTCGCGCTTAGTTCGACTTTGTGCACGATGTGTCTATCAATTAAGTAAGCCAATGTTGCACTGGTTGATAAAGTAAAAACGATCAGTGATGAAAAAGGTATTCTTAAAAAGCTATTCGCTAACGTGGGAATGATATTGTAGATAGCGCTGCCCGCAAAAAGTTGAAGTAAGCTTATCGCAAAGATACATGTGATAAGGGTGGATAGACCAATCCATATGTTTGAGCCATTGATATTTAAAATAATTAGCATATTGAGGCTCGATACTGCCGTCAGGCCAACAATGTATGCGATATATTTTTTTGTAACAGATGAATATATGATTGCACACACAACAGCGGGGAATAAATATCGCTCGTGCATTGCAGGTAGTAATGTAAAAAAAGCAATTGCACTGACCATTGTGTAAAAAACAATAGATGATAGGAAATCATCATCATTTTTTGTTTTTTTGTTTTTTATAAGGCGATCAATGCCAATAATAAAAATACAGAGTGCTATTGACGCATAAAGAAACATGCCAAAGTATTTGGGGTAAATTAATTTTTGCGGTAGAAAATGGCTGACTTGCGTAAGAAACTGAATATTATCCGGAGCGTTGTTTCCTATTAGTAGAATCCATAGGTTGGCGGCATTCATGGTGATAACAGGGTATTGCCCAAGCGTCTTTATATATGCATTTAGAAACGCTTCTTTATGGTAGTCGACGACAATAAAGGGTGAAAAAACGACAAGAATGGTTATTATCGATATGACAACACCTATCAGGTGCTTTTTAAAATGATGAAAGAATAAAATTCCTATAATGGGAGCAAAGCATATCATTTGAAACTTTGTAAGTAATGACAATGTAAATATCGGCAGCATCAATATGCAATAACGGTTAGAAAAATTTATTAAAATAGCACTAATAGCAAGTACGGATGGTATGAGGTCTACTTGCCCCCACATTGGCCCGTCAATTAAAATGGCAGGGTTGAATACGGTAATGAGCATAATACTTCGAGTTTGATTAACGCTGGCATTAAATTTTTGTAGATTTTTTAAAACAATCGCTGTTAGTAAACAGTGGCTAATCAGTACGGGAAATTCCCACAGGAATTTACATAAATCATTGGGTTCTATAGATAATTGAAAATAGTTTAACCCTTTACTGACGATGTATAGCCAGTGGATATAGAGTGGTGGGTAATTGCCATTAAAAAGATAATAACCTTTATCCGCTAGTTGATGCGTCCAGTTTTCCCAATAGCCAAGGTCTGCACTGTAACCATTTATAAATAGACAAAATAAGTTGATTAGGATGGTCGCAGAAAGGTATGTGTTTAATTGGATATTACTTTTGTTTGCATTCATCATGTTTTTATTGTTACTCATTTCACCAATTCGAGATGATGTTTTTATTCTTCGTAAATCTTAGGTAACCGTTGCTGCCATCGCCAGCACTTTTTTATTTATACAAGGCGCTGTCTAGTGCTCAGTTTATCTTCGCAGACTGTCATTTTCTTCATGCCAGTGACAACAACCCCCAAGATTGTAATGGCAATTATGGGTGTGGCAATATTTTCTATTTAATAGCTGCGATAGATCCAGAGTTTATGCATCAAGTAATTCATAATCAGGGTGAGCAGGGTAGCAAAGAGTTGTGCAATTAGGTAGGCCGAATTAACCAGTTGAGTACCCGCCAGCAAATGATTTTCCAGAACATATAGAAATGCAGCAAAAAGCGACGTGCTAAGCGCTAAGCCTAATGCAGCAGTCACGATAAATTTAGGAAGAGTATGCTTGTGACTAGTATTGCTGGCGAAAGTCAGATGATAGTTTGCGAGGTAATTAGCAATAGCAGATAAAGCATAGGATGCCGCAGATGCAACAACAGGGATTAATCCTCCAAACTCTACAAAAAGCCCTAATAGAAAAAACTGAAGGAGCGTTGCCGCTCCTCCAATAACTGCAAATTTAATAAATTTTACCATTTACGCCCAGCCGACAGCTGCCCTTGCTCGTTCAATATAGAGGTATTGAACCCTTTGTGAGAGCGGATGGCAAGCGTGGCGAAAATGATGGTGATCAAGAGTTGAACCCATATACTCCCAACACTGCCCCTGATTAACACATAAATGGTCGCCAGCATTCATTTTATAAGATGCGAGTTCATCCCACATCTTGGACCACTCAGGATTATCGATATCAAGGTATTCCATAAATTCGCCTAAAACAGGATTATTTGTAGGCTAATTGTGGTTTATTAATAGTTTTTGTCAAGAAGATCATGCATCTTAATGATTTATATAGAAAATTATGATAATTATTTTTTGCCTTTTTGACTTGGTGCACACTTTTTTGGCGTAAAAAACATCTTTTAAAGGATCTTTATAGATGTTTTTTAGGTGAGTCAACGGAAAAAAGCTTAAGTTTCTTTCAAATCATCATTGACCATCCAGTTACGGAAAGGTTTATGATGAGTGCATCACTTAATGAGATGGAGTGAGATATGAATATTGGTCAAGCTGCTACCCAGAGTGGGCTTCCTGTAAAAACCCTACGTTATTACGAAGAGATTAGTTTGGTAACCCCTGCGCGCACTAAGGGAAATGACTACCGCGATTATTCAATAATGGATGTTAAGTATTTGCGTTTTTTACAGAGATCGCGGGCGGTTGGCTTTAGTTTGGAGGTTTGCCGTGAACTCCTGGATTTATATCGCGATGAAAATCGCCGTTGCTCTCAGGTGAAGCGACTGGTTCTGGAAAAAATCGAACAGGTAGAAACCCAGTTACAAGAGTTGCATGCGCTTAAATCCATCTTGACCGATATGGCCGATGGTTGCGCAGGTGATGACTCTCCGGATTGCACTATTATTGAGACCCTTGCACACCCTAAACCTTCTTTTATGCCCTTTATGCTAGTGGAGCCATCATCATGAGTGATTGTTGTTCCGATAATACATCCTCCAAAAAGGCAACGGACGTGAAAGGGTGCTTTGAACCTGAAGCGCATGTTAACAATGAGCAGGCAACCGAGTTGTTCTCTAATGCTGCGAAAGATTCTTGCGTAACACCTAGTGCAGTAGCTGCTTCATGTTGTACGCCTGCTGCAACTCACCACCACGAACAAAACGATACTCCAAGTTGCTGTGATGATGACCATGAGCATGGTAGCAAGATAGATTATTTGTTGTGGGGTTCGCTGGGCATTTGTGCGGTGTTTTATCTTGCCCATATGATTGTTCCAACGCTCTTGCCCGGCTACATGCAACACTTTGCCCATAGTGTTTTTGAAATGTTGAATACCATGTGGTGGGGTGTTTTATTGGGTTTAATTTTTGTGGGGTTGTTAGCGAACATCCCTCAAAATTTAATCTTATCCGTATTGGGTAAAGGCGGAAGTATTAACGGCTTGCTGCGTGCAACAGCAGCAGGGGTTTTGTTGGATTTATGCAGCCACGGCATCTTAATGGTAGGTACTAAAATCTACCAAAAGGGCGCAAGTTTAGGGCAGGTGATGGCATTCTTAATCGCAAGCCCATGGAATTCATTTTCTTTAACGTTAATTATGTTTGCGCTAATCGGTTTTAAATGGACTCTCGCGTTCATCGGTGTATCTATGGTGATTGCTGTTATTAGCGGTTGGATTTTTGATCGCTGTGTAGCGAAAAAAATATTGCCTGCAAACCCTAATGCGTTTGAGCTGGACGATAATTTTAAATTCTGGCCCGAAGCGCGCAAGCAATGGGCGTCAATCAATTGGTCTTTTGATATTGTAAAAACTGTCGCTCGCGAAGGTGCAAGTGGCTCACGCATGGTGCTGCGTTGGTTACTGTTTGGTGTGGTGCTCGCTGCGTTGATTCGTACCTTTGTTAGCGTAGAGTTTTTCCAGCAATGGTTCGGGCCTAGTTTAATAGGCATTCTATTTACGTTAATTGCAGCAACCATTATTGAGGTGTGCTCTGAAGGTTCAACGCCTATTGCTGCCGATTTATTAAACCGCGCGCAGGCACCGGGCAATGCATTTACATTTATGATGGCGGGCGTGTCTACTGACTATACGGAAGTAATGGTGTTAAAAGATGCAACTAAATCGTGGAAAATTGCGTTGTTCTTGCCGTTGATTACTTTGCCGCAAATTTTGGTGGTGGGATATGCAATGAACAATTTGTGAATTTAGTGCGGCGCAACAGTTATTGATTGCGCCGTATTAAAATCTCTTTTTACTTTATCGAACTTTCAAACTGCTGCCCCGTAACGCCCACCGAATCATCTCCCATTAAATATAAATAGTCTCGCATTAAATCTTGCGGCGTTTTGATTGACGTTGGGTCTTCCGCTGGATAAGCACCTGCGCGCATTTTAGTTCTGGTTGCGCCGGGGTTGATGCTGTTGGCGCGAATGCTGGTGGTTTCTTCTAATTCATCGGCAAGTGTTTGCATTAGGTTTTCTGCAGCGGCTTTGGATGCGGCATAAGCACCCCAATAAGCGCGGCCTTGGTAGCCTACACTTGAGCCGGTAAACACTATGGATGCATTTTTCGCGCGTTCCAACAAAGGCATTACGGCTTGCGTAAGCATAAAGGGCGCGTTTACGTTGACTTGCATTAAACGCATCCAAACATCCGGTGCATAGTTAGAGATGGGTGTGCGTTGGCCTAAATCAGCAGCGTTGTGAAGTATGCCATCGAGATGTTTGAATTCGTCGCTGATGGCGTCACACATAGCAATAAACGATTGCTCATTAGCCACTTGAAAATCGATTGGGTAAATTGCCGCTTGTGGGTGACCTGCTGCTTCGATTTCGTCGTACACCATTTCCAGTTTTTGCGGCGTGCGGCCAACAAGAATGATGGTTGCACCATGAGCGGCAAAGGTTTTTGCGGCAACCCGGCCAATGCCATCACCTGCGCCAGTGACGAGGATGATTTTGTTTTCAAGGCTGTTGGTAGAAGGGGTAAATTTTTCTGGAGTTTTCATAATGAATAATCGAATAATTAAAAGTCAGATTTGTAATGCGAAGTTCTTCCGTCATGCCCGTAGGGTATCCAGTGACCTTGCTGTTGAAAGATTTTAATGTTACTGGATTAGCTGCGTTGGTCTACGGCTCTTTTCGAGGATGACGATAGTGAGGTTATAAATATTTTTCCACAATTGGCCAAATCTCTTCTGCGTGATCAACGCGGTAATCCGCTTGCCAACTATCAATATTTTCATTGCCGATATAGCCGTAGGCTGCAGCGATGGTAATGCTCTCCGCACGCTTTCCGCATTCAATGTCGCGCGCATGATCGCCGATATAAATAATTTCTTGCGGTGTGCAACCTAATTCTCTAGCCGCTAAAAATAATGATTCAGGATGCGGTTTGCTGTCTTGCACGTGATCTGGGCAAATCACAATTGCGGGCGCTGGTTGAATATTCAATTGTTCCATTAACGGAACTGTGTAAGCGGCAGGCTTATTGGTTGCTATGCCCCACGGAATATTGTGCTCAGCTAATTTATTCAACAGCTCTTGAATGCCGGGAAATGGCTGGGTGAATACAGCGATATGTTGTGTGTAGAGTTCTAGCAAACGCGCACGTAAAGGTTGGAAGGTTTCATGGGCTTCTTCAATGGCAAACGCCATCATCACCATCGCTTTTGAACCATTGGAAACGCTGGCGCGAATCATGTAATGTGGCAGTTCTTCGCGTTCGTTTTCTTGTAGCAATGCATTTACAACGGCTATAAAGTCTGGCGCTGTATCGAGCAGAGTGCCGTCAAGGTCAAACATAACGGCGCGGATTTTTTTTTGATTTTGCATGAGTTGGTTAGCTGTTAAATTTAATTTATTTGGGAGTCGTCATCCTCGCGTAGCGGGGATCCAGCTCTTGATCTTACTTTGAAAAACTTAAAAGCTGGATCCCCGCTGCGCGAGGATGACGACTTCTTATAGGGAAATGTCTTTCAGGTTAGCTTTTTAGCATGCAACAAATAATTCACACTCACATCATTTGCATCTAACTTGTAATGCTTGGTGATGGGGTTGTACGTCATGCCGCTAATATTTTGTAGTTCTAACCCTGCCGCACGCAGCCACTGTGCTAATTCCGATGGCTTAATAAATTTATCGTAATCATGCGTACCTTTTGGTATTAGCTTGAGCAAATACTCTGCGCCCAGAATTGCAAACGCGTAGGATTTTGGATTGCGGTTGATAGTGGAGAAATACACATCACCATTGGGTTTCACCAAGTCTGCACAGGCTTTAACGACTGAGGATGGATCTGGAACGTGCTCCAGCATTTCCATACAAGTCACTATGTCAAATTCGCCTGCACATTGTTCTGCTTTCTCTTCAGCTGTAATGCGTTCGTAAGTTAAGGTCACGCCCACTTCTAAGGCGTGTAAGCGTGCAACGGATAAAGGCGCTTCGCCCATATCAATGCCAGTTACATTTGCGCCGCGTTGCGCTAGGGATTCGGCAAGAATTCCGCCTCCGCAACCTATATCAATCACTTTGCGTTGAGCAACAGGCGAGTGTTGGTCAATGTAATTGGCGCGCAGCGGATTAATATCGTGCAGCGGTTTGAATTCGCTATTTTTATCCCACCAACGGCTGGCGAGGGCTTCGAATTTTGCAATTTCAGCGGTATCAACATTTGCCATAATTGGTTTCTCAATAAAAGGTCTCAGTTCTGAATTTTTTCTTGCCAAGCGCGAACGTTGCTTTTCAGTTCTCGCTCATTAATAGTGAGTAACTCGCGATTTTGCATTACGCATTTACCCTTCACCCATGAATGCGATACGCGATGCCCAACATGGGTATAAACCAATTGTGAAGCAAGATTGTAAATGGGCTGTAGATCCAAATCGCCAAGATGAATTGCAATGATATCGGCTTGTTTGCCTATTTCCAGACTGCCGACTTTATCGTCAATACCTAAGGCTTTAGCACCGTTTAATGTTGCCAAGCGTAATGCAGTATGAGCTTCTAAAGCAGCCGTATTTCCGCTCACGGCTTTGGCTAGGAGTGCAGCAGTTTTGAGTTCGCTGAATAAATCCAAATCATTATTGCTGGCAGCGCCATCGGTACCGAGTGCGACATTTATGCCGGCCGTTAATAATTTATCCACGGGGCAAAAACCGCTCGCGAGTTTTAAATTGGATTCCGGGCAGTGGATGACATGTGCGCCGCTCTGTTGCAGAATCGCGATATCGGCGTCATTAATTTGCGTCATATGTACGCATTGCGTGAGTGGCGAGAGTAGGCCTAAATTCATTAAACGCTGAATTGGGCGTATACCGTATTGCTGAATAGAATCTTCAACTTCTTGCGCGGTTTCGTGTAAATGAATATGAATGGGCGTATCCATTTCTTGCGCAAGCACGGCAACTTTTTTCAGGGTTTCATCGCCTACTGTATAGGGCGCGTGTGGGCCAAAACCGATATTGATTAAATCGTTATCGCGGAAGGTATCGTATAATGCCAAGCCCTTGGAAAAATAATCTTCTGGTCCTGAACCCCATGCGCAGGGAAAATCAAAAATCGTAAAATAAATCTGGCAGCGAATGTGTGCATCCAACGCTGCTTGTGCAGTTTGCTCTGGGAAGAAATACATATCTGCAAAACAAGTTGTACCGCTTTTAATCATTTCTGCAATCGCAAGCTCGGTACCATCGCGTACGAATTGTTCATCTACCCATTGTTTTTCGGCGGGCCAAATATGTTGGTTTAGCCAATCGTGGAGTGGTTGGTCGTCGGCGTAGCCACGTAAAAGTGTCATAGCCGCGTGACCATGAGCATTTATAAGGCCGGGTGTTAAAACATGTTCGGGCAAGTCATCAATGCGAGTCGCGCTGTAGCGTTTAGCAGCTTCTTCTTGTGGCAGTATTGCCAAAATTTGCCCTTGATGAATGGCAATGGCGCAATCTTTGAGGATGCGATTTTCGGGTACTACTGGAATTATCCAGCGAGCGTTGATCAGTAAATCTATGGGCGTCATCGGGTGCGAGGCTTAAGTATGTAAGAGGCGCGCAGTATAACGCAGATGCATGCTCCAAAAACACAAAAGCTCCGGTCAGTCGCCTGAACGGAGCTTGGTGACATTAGGGCTTAAAAGTGTGCAATAGCCGCAATGTAAGGGCCTTTCAAATTGATTTCTGCATCTAGGTCGTCGTCTTCTACGGTTAATGAGAATTTGCGATAACCTGCTTCAATACCAATGTCTAATGCTGAATCGAATAAGTAGCTAATCTTGGCTGAATAGTCGCTAATTTTGTCGTCTTTATAGCTAACATAGTTGGCCTCTACTCCTGCCGACAAACCGCTGAAGGGTAAATCGAATTGGACTTTTCCGTAGAGCATTGGCAAGGTTTGATCGATTTTTACTTTCTTGCTTTCTGTGGTTGATTTTGCGTATACAAAACCATCGAATTGACGTGCGGTTAAACCCAAATCCAGATTCACCCAATTGTCGAGAATTTCGTAGTAAAGGGTTGCGTCCGTGTGAGTTAAATCGAACTCTGAATCAACACTATCGTTGACGGCAAAGGTAGTGCCATCGATAGTGAATGTTTTGGTAATCGTGGCCGTTTGTTTGGTGGATATATCCGTATGTGCAAGTCGGATATTCGGCAGTATAGGAATAGGGTGCTCAAGCGCTATGTAGTAAAAATTGTTCTTGTGGTCTTTTACGCCCAAGTCTTTCAAGGTAATGCTTGGGTCACCGGCCTTGCCGTCGTAAGAAGAGTCCCATGATCCAAAACCGGCATATACGCCTAAAACGGTGTCAGCGTGGACAAGTGGAGCTGTTGTTACTGCAAGCGCAGCGAGAAGTGTGAGTTTTTTCATGAGGATTTTTCCTTTTGATGACTAATAGTGCCATCGGTATCAGATGGCATGCGGCAAGTTTAGCTGCAAAAAAAGGTTTAGTGACTGTTTTGTAAGGAATTCGTGATTTACTAAGCGAGTTTTGATGGCAACGGTGCTTGAAGCTGTTCAAGAAATACGCGGGCAGCATTATTTAGGCTGCGCTGATTATGGTAGATGCAGCCAAGGGAACGGGTGAGCGGCGGGTGGCTCACATCTAATACTTTGAGTTGGTCGTCGATAATACTGCTGGGCAGCACACCCCAGCCGAGGCCAATACTCAGCATCATTTTAATGGTATCCAAATGGTTGGTCACCATGGTGATATCAAGCGGTTGGTTCTCGCGGTCAAACAAATCCTTAATTAAGCGCGTAGTGTAAGTGTTGATATCCGGCATTATCGCCTGATGCGGGCTTAAATCGGCCAGGCGAAGATTCGCCAGCGCTGCAAGTGCATGGGTTGGTGCTGCGACGAACTGGAGCTGGTCTTGCCAGAGTTCTGTGCTGTGGATGCGCGGGTCTTGCTCAAGCGCAAGCGTAATAATGGCGATATCGAATCGGCCGAGGAGTACTTCGTGGTACGCATGTTCAGAATCCAAAAAATGTAAGTCTAGTTTTACGTCTGGGTAACGCGTTGAAAAGTCCCGCAAATAAGGCGGCAGGTAGTGCAAGCCTAGATGATGACTCGTCGCTACGCTGAGTTTTCCTGTGACGTCGCCCCGCAAATCTGCAATCTCGCGCTTAGCGGCTGTCACCTCATTCAATATATTTGTCGCTTTATGCAATAACAGGTTACCCGCTTGGGTAAGAACCACCTGCCTTCCAACCCTGTCAAATAGCTTGGCTTTGATCTGTTCCTCTAACAACGCGATGCGTTTACTAATCGCCGGTTGAGTCAGATGTAGGCGTTCGCCAGCACCTGAAAAAGAACCGCTTTCTGCAATAGCCACAAATGCTTGAAGGTGTTGAGTATCCATCTTTCTACTAATAAAGCTGCCATTAAAGGAACGAAACCGTTGATGACGAGCTTGGTAAAATTACAACCTCTCAGCTGAACAGAAGATGAGCGGATTTGTTATGTAGCATTATTTTTATACTATTCCTATTTGGAATGCAAACTATAAAAAAGATAAATTTGTTTTATGTTTATGCTGGACATACACTAGCTCTACTTTAAAAGGCTTCATTTGGAGATATTTATGACCACCGACACTATAAAAAAGACGTTGTATGACAAGTTGTGGGATGCCCACTTGGTTAAACAAAGTGACGATGGCTCGGCGTTGATTTACATCGACCGTCATATCATCCATGAAGTTACCTCACCGCAAGCTTTTGACGGCCTGCGTTTGGCGGGCCGTAAGCCATGGCGTGTGGATTCAATTTTGGCGACACCAGACCACAACGTACCGACGACTCAGAAAGAGCGCGCCCACGGCATTAGTGGAATCGAAGACCCTGTGTCATTGATTCAAGTGCAAACCTTGGACGACAACTGCGATGAATTCGGGATCGTAGAATACAAAATCAATGATTCTCGTCAGGGAATTGTGCATGTGATTGGCCCAGAAACTGGTGCTTGTTTGCCCGGTATGACAGTTGTTTGTGGCGACTCGCACACCGCTACCAACGGCGCTTTAGGCGCTTTGGCTCATGGCATTGGCACGAGTGAAGTGGAGCATGTAATGGCCACCCAATGTTTAGTCGCTAAGAAAATGAACAACATGCTTATTAATGTTGAAGGCAAGCTGGGTTTGGGCGTAACACCCAAAGACGTAGTTTTGGCGATCATCGCCAAAATCGGCACAGCCGGCGGTAACGGTTATGCGATGGAGTTTGGCGGCCAAGTATTTCGCGATATGAGCATGGAAGGCCGTATGACGGTATGCAATATGGCGATTGAAGCAGGCGCACGCGCTGGAATGGTCGCGGTGGATCAAACCACTATCGATTACGTAAAAGGCAGAACCTATGCGCCCAAAGGCGATATGTGGGAGCGTGCGGTTGCTGATTGGCGCAATTATGTGAGTGATGACGGTGCGCATTTCGATTCGGTCATTGAAATCAACGGTGCCGAAATCAAACCACAAGTCAGTTGGGGAACCTCACCTGAAATGGTGGTTTCTATTGAAGATAAAGTGCCAGACCCAGCGCAAGAAACTGATCCGGTAAAACGCGAAGGTATGATTCGCGCCTTGCAATATATGGGCTTGCAAGCCAATCAACCGATTGAATCGATTTATGTGGATCGTGTCTTTATCGGCTCTTGCACCAACTCGCGTATTGAAGATATGCGCGCAGCGGCAGAAGTGGTTAAAGGTCGCACTAAAGCGGCATCTGTAAAAGAAGCGATTGTGGTTCCCGGTTCTGGTGCAGTTAAAGCGCAAGCTGAAGCTGAAGGGTTGCACCACATTTTTATCGCTGCCGGTTTGGAATGGCGCGAGCCAGGTTGTTCAATGTGCTTGGCGATGAATGCGGATAAATTGGGCAATGGTGAGCACTGTGCATCAACATCCAACCGCAATTTTGAAGGTCGCCAAGGCTACGGCGGCAGAACACATTTAGTTAGCCCTGCGATGGCGGCTGCGGCTGCAATTGCGGGTCACTTCGTTGACGTTCGTACATTTAACTAATCCAAATTTAAGTAGGGTATCGTCATCCTCGCGTAGCGGGGATCCAGCTCTTGATTGTAGTTTTCTAACTGCTGGATCCCCGCTACGCGAGGATGACGACTCCCCGAAAAATTACATCGTTTCTTGTTATTTAATCAGGATACAGATATGAAAAGTTTTACTGTGTTACAAGGTTTGGCCGCTCCTATGGATCGTGCCAATGTCGATACCGACATGATTATTCCCAAACAGTTTTTGAAGTCGATTAAACGTACTGGCTTCGGCAAAAATTTGTTTGACGAACTGCGTTATTTGGATGAAGGCAAGCCAGACCAAAGTTGTGAGGGGCGCCCGATTAACGCTGATTTTCCGCTGAACTTTCCTCGTTATAAAGGCGCAACTATTTTGTTGTCGCGCGAAAACTTTGGCTGCGGTTCAAGTCGTGAGCACGCGCCTTGGGCATTGGATGACTACGGCTTTCGTTGCGTCATTGCGCCAAGCTTTGCGGATATTTTCTTTAACAACTGTTTCAAAAACGGTTTGTTGCCAATTATTTTGAGCGATGAAATTGTTGAGGAGTTATTCCAGGAAATGTACGCAGCTGAAGGTTATCAATTGACTATCGATTTGCAGTCACAAACTGTAAAAACCCCAAGTGGTGAAAGCTTCGCTTTTGACATCGACAACTTTCGCAAACACTGCTTGTTAAACGGTTTTGATGATATTGGCTTAACACTTGAGCACGCCGATACTATTCGCGCTTATGAAGCTAAAAAACGTGTAGATGCACCTTGGTTATTTGATGCTGTTAAATAAAATATAAAAAGGATGGAAAAACTATTATGCGAATGATTTGCAAAATAATGTTAAGTGCCGTGATCGTTGTATTGAGTTCCTGTGGGGGCGGTGGTTCCTCATCTGGGGGTAGCGGGGTTAGTCAGTCGATAGTGTCGCAAAGTTCATTAGCGGCATCTTCTTCATCCTTTTCCGTGAGCTCTTCTTCATCAAATGCGGTGGTATTGAGCTTTCAGAACAAAGGAACAGTTTATCTTATTGTAGGTGAGAGCTATATAAACACTCTTGTTGCCAATACTACGACCAGTGTTGCTTATTCGTTGGATAATCCCAGTGTTGCAACGATAGACTCTACGGGTAAGCTTTCAGCGCTCGCGCAAGGTGAGGTGATTATTGAGGCTGAACAGCAGGGGCAAATTGACAGCTACAAAGTAGTAGTTTCTCCACGTGATTTTAAAATCTCTACTTGGGTTGGTCGGAATGATACTCAGCTCAGTTTTCCCACTGCAAACATTAATGGCAGCTTGCTACGTACTTCAGAACTCCCTTGTTATTTGCAAATTTATTCGTTGTGCAAAACCGGTGATCTGTCCAGTGTGTCAGAAAGTATGAAGGACACCCAGTGGACCTTGGATAAAGATGCGTATTACTCGTTTATCTTCGGTAACCGTGAGGCAAAACAGTTTGCCGTTGCGGCGGATAAAATGGGTTATCGTTGGAGCTACGAAACAGCCTTCTTTAAAAACAGATTTTTCTTAATTGGTGGTATTGATGGACACAGCCCTGCGGCGCATGGGGAAATCTGGTCTTCATTCGATGGCGTCAATTGGGTACAAGTCCTTGCTGAGCCTCCCTTTGGTACTCGTTTCTCTTACAAGTTAATTGTCTTTAATGACAAGCTTTGGTTATACGGTGGTTATGAGGATGGAAAGGGTGAAAGAAATGATGCTTGGTCTAGTTCTGACGGTGTTGTTTGGATAAAAGAAGTGGTTGAGTTGCCGTTTGCGGTGCGTACAGGTCACAGCATGGTTGCGTGGAAAAACAAAATCTGGCTTTTCGGTGGGCAGGATGACAGGGACAAGTTTTATTACGATGTTTGGTCTTCAATAGATGGCGTAAATTGGAGGCAGGAATCAGCGGCATCCTCATTCCCTGGTAGGATTAACTTTCAGCTTCAGGCATTTGGCGATCAATTGGTGATGATTGGTGGCTGGAATGGCTCCCATAGAAATGATGTCTGGGCGTCCTCCGATGGAGCCAGTTGGTCGAAACGTGCGGATAAAATTCCCTTCTGGTCCGATTACAGCAGTTTTGTGATAAACAATAAAATGTGGGTGTTTGGTTCGCCCGCCTATGGGCAGCCTCAGCAATTTTGGTATTCAACTGATTTGGAAACTTGGACTGGTCAGGCAACGAGTTTGCAGCGATCAGCCAATTTTTTTGCTGATTCTAAGGGGGTACGTGCTTTGGGGGGGCAGCTGAGTAATGGCACCTTTACGTCTTGGATTTCCAGTGATGCTGTTAATTGGCAGTATATTTATCGAGCGCTCCCCCTTGAAGGTCGCAAGGAATTTAAGTTGGTGACTTTTAATGATGCAATTTGGATATTTGGTCAGTACGCTGATGAAGATCAAGATCTCTACCAAGGCGATATTCTTTCATCTACTGATGGTTTGGCTTGGTCAATTAAATTAGAAACTGCGCCTTTCAAAGCAAGTTCAGATATTCAGGTGGTAGTTTTTGATAAAAAGTTATGGGTGTATATAAGTCCCGTTGCAGGTGTAGATGCTGGACTCTGGTCATCGGATGACGGTATTCATTGGATGTCACATGCTTCTGATTCAAATGTAAGGGGGCGATTAGTTGTACATAATAACCAATTATGGGTTATTGCTAATGGCTCAGCCGATGCTTGGATCTCCTCTAGTGGTGATACTTGGCAGAAGCTTTCGGTGCAAGAAACTGCAAGTAGCGTAAAAATAGCTTCCTTTAAAAATCGTCTATTAACTATCGCTGGCTCTATTGATGGGCAATCGCCGCAGCTTGTGTCAGATTTACCCGCGCTTAACCCAGCCCGTACTGGTTACGAGCTTATTGTATTTGATGAGCGTTTATGGATCGTGGGTGGCGGTAATACCATGGGTGGCGGTTTTGATGTGTGGTCAACGGCGGACGGTAGTCACTGGCAGCAAGAGGTGGCGGTTCCGGAATTTGGTAAGCGTTATTATCCTAAGGTGACCGCGCTCAATGGGAATATCTTTGTATTTGGTGGCAGTACTGTTAATTATTTTTATGATGTGTGGAAGTCACCTAATGGAATTGAATGGCGCAAGGGGAAGAAATTAAGCTTCCGATTTGACTAGTGTTGTGTGGATTGCAAAACACGTTTCTTTGATTAAAGTGTGAAGCTGGTGCGGACGAGTACCATGTCTGCACCTGGGTTGTGTGTGCTTAGCCCGCCGTTGGAAAAGTGGAAAAAATTTACACTGAACTCAACTTTTTCAAAGGCGTAGCCTAGGCCTATTCGATCTGCAAATGTCCAGCGCGTACTTAAATCGTGGTGCGCTTCCCAAAGCGTTTCGGAAAGATGAGCAGGGCCAACACTGATTTCGAAAAAGGGCTGCGCACCAGAAGTCGCTAATTGGTAGCGCAATACGGGTGCAAGCAATATGCTTTTTATTTCGGCTTCATCGGTTTTATGAAGGCCGACACCTGCTTCAATACGAACGCTTCGTTGAATATTTCCTGTGTCGGATTTTAAGAAGTCGGTGTCCCACGATAAGCCGACGTTAACGCTATTGAGTGGTGGAGTTGCACTTGCGGGCCGCGTAATATTGCCTGCTGAAATATCAACTCTGTCTACCGTTCTTTCTGCCGCATAGGTAAGGTGAGAGCTTAAAGACGTTAAACCAATAAAAACCGCAAACAAAATGCCACGCATAAAACATTTTCCGAACTAGAGCCTAAAAATGTGGCTCTTATGAATAAGGTATAGTGTTTTATTATGTGGTTCAGAATAGTTTTGCGTAGGTTTTCGATGAAGTGAGTAATGTCATGCATTCGTAATGACAAATGCATTTTTAAATTTTTTAATAGGAGTGGCTTGTGGGAAAACATATTTTAATTCTGGAAGGTGATGGCATCGGCCCGGAAATCGTACGCGAAGCGCGCAAAGTATTGGATGTCGTTAATGCTAAATTCAATTTGGGTTTTACCTTTGAAAATGAATTAATGGGCGGTTGCGCCATTGATGTGCACGGTGTTCCTCTTGCAGATTCAACACTTGAGCGCGCACGCCTTGCAGATGCGATTTTGCTCGGTGCAGTCGGCGGCCCAAAGTGGGATAAATTGGATCGCTCGATTCGCCCCGAAAAAGGTTTATTGAAAATTCGTTCGCAATTAGGCTTGTACGCGAATTTGCGCCCAGCGCTTTTGTATCCACAATTGGTGGATGCATCTTCACTGAAACCAGAAGTGGTTTCGGGTTTGGATATTCTTATCGTGCGTGAATTAGCGGGTGGTATTTACTTCGGCGAGCCACGTGGTATTCGCGTATTGGAAAATGGTGAGCGCGAAGGTTACAACACCTACAAATATTCCGAGAGCGAAATTATTCGCATCGGCCGCACTGCATTTGAAATGGCGCGTAAGCGCAGCGGTAAAGTTTGTTCCGTGGATAAAGCTAACGTGCTTGAAGCGACCATGTTGTGGCGTGAAGTTATGGATACGTTGCATAAAGAATATCCTGATGTTGAGTTGTCACATATGTATGTGGATAACGCGGCCATGCAATTGGTTCGCGCACCAAAACAATTCGACGTTTTAGTGACTGGCAACATGTTTGGTGATATTTTGTCCGATGCGGCTGCTATGTTAACCGGCTCAATCGGTATGCTGCCTTCGGCGTCTTTAGATAAAGATGGTCGCGGCATGTATGAGCCTTGTCACGGTTCGGCACCGGACATTGCAGGCCTTGGTATTGCCAACCCGCTCGCGACTATTTTGTCGGTTTCGATGATGCTGCGTTACTCATTGGGTTACCCCGATGTAGCAGACGTAATTGAAGTGGCGGTTGGTAAGGTGTTGGATCAAGGTTTCCGCACGGCAGATATCTATACTGAAGGTACGACTAAAGTATCTACCTCACAAATGGGCGACTCTGTCGTTAATGCACTAGCTTAAGTGAACGCTAAAAAGTTGCGTAATTGAATTTAAAGAGAGAGATGAAATGAAAGTAGGTTTTGTTGGTTGGCGCGGTATGGTGGGTTCCGTTCTTATGGAGCGTATGCAGGCAGAAAATGACTTTGCGAATATTGAACCCGTATTTTTCACCACTTCAAACGTAGGTGGCGCAGCTCCTGCTGTAGCAGCAGGTTTGCCTGCATTGAAAGATGCTTATTCAATTGATGATTTAAAGCAATTGGATGCCATTATTACCTGCCAGGGCGGCGACTATACCAACGAGATTTTCCCAAAACTGCGTTCATCTGGTTGGAATGGTTACTGGATTGATGCGGCATCAAGCCTGCGTATGGATAAAGACGCGATTATCGTACTTGATCCGGTAAACCTTGATGTGATCAAAGACGGCATCGCCAAAGGTGTTAAAAATTACATCGGTGGCAACTGCACCGTGAGTTTGATGCTTATGGGCTTGGGCGGGTTGTTCAGCGCTGGCTTGGTGGAGTGGGTGTCTTCAATGACTTACCAAGCTGCATCAGGTGCTGGCGCGCAGAATATGCGTGAGCTGATTTCGCAAATGGGTGCATTGCATGCATCGGTTGCAGATAAATTGGCTGATCCAAAATCCGCTATTTTGGAAATAGACCGCATCATCGCCGAAACCATGCGTGGCGATGATTTACCAAAAGCTAACTTCGGTCATCCTTTGGCGGGCAGCTTGTTGCCATATATCGACAAGCAATGGGAAACAGGTCAATCCAAAGAAGAGTGGAAAGGTCAGGCTGAGACGAACAAAATTCTCGGTCGCGATGGCAACCTCATTCCAGTGGATGGTTTGTGTGTGCGAATCGGCGCCATGCGTTGCCATTCACAGGCGTTGACTATCAAGCTGAATAAAGATGTTCCCATCACAGATATTGAAGCTTTAATTGCGAATGCCAATCCTTGGGCTAAAGTTGTACCAAATGATCGCGAAAGCAGTATGCGTGATCTGACCCCTACGGCGGTGACTGGCACCTTGAGTATTCCTGTAGGTCGTCTGCGCAAGATGAATATGGGGCCACAGTATTTGTCAGCCTTTACCGTGGGCGACCAATTATTATGGGGAGCGGCTGAGCCTTTGCGTCGTATGCTACGCGTACTCAAAGAAGCCTAAGCTTCAACTTAAAGAATTGCTTTAAGTACCCTCAATAATTGCAAGATTATTGAGGGTTTTTTGTTTTGATGAGATGGGTTTTTAATGTGTCGTCAGAATTCTCAGTATTAAACTTTACTTTTTTACTCAAAAGCCTTGAAAAATGTGCAAAAAGTCCGTTCTGGTTAGCTTCCAAGCAGGCCTAAGTGTTGATAAAAAGCTTTTTATAATGAATACTTACGACAGATAGTGAATATTTATTCGAGGTTTTGCAGTACCGCATACAAACATCCGGTTTGGGGCTTAATCCTACTTTTCCAGCAAATAGCTGCCGGAATCTAGTAAGTCTCACATTCGGGAGATAATAAAGGATCACCCTATGCATCTTCGTAAATTGGTTTTAGCCTGTGGATTCGCTTCTTTTGCCCTGTCAAATTATGCCAGCGCATTGGGGTTGGGTGAGGTTAAATTAAAATCGACGCTCAATCAGCCTCTCAGTGCTGAGGTTCAGCTATTAGACACTAAAGGTTTAACACCTGAACAAATCATTGTTTCTCTCGCCTCGGTGGGAGATTTTGAGCGAAATGGTCTGGATTTCACTCACTTTTATTCAGAGCTGAAATTCGAAGTTTCGTTGGATAATGCTAGCGGCCCTATTGTACGAATCACCTCGCGTAACCCCGTCCGTGAACCCTATTTGAATTTCCTGATAGAGGCTAAGTGGACTTCTGGGCGCCTCTTGCGTGAATACACGCTGTTGATGGATTTACCGACGTTCGATGAGGCTACTCCTCAAGCCGTTCAAAGCACCCAGACCTCTCAAGCTAAACCAACAGAAACAAAAACTACCAGAAGTGCCAATGCGGCGTTAGCGGCTCAAGTACAAGCTGATGTAGATGCTGCAAATGGCGAAGAAAAACCCGATATTATTGCCGAGCAGGATCAGCAACCTGCAAAAAAGCCTAAAGTTTCGGCCGACACCTATGGCCCTGTAGGTGATAAAGATACGCTGTGGGATATAGCACTTTCAGTTCGCCCGGATTCAAGCGCCAGCGTGCATCAAACCATGTTGGCCTTGCAGCGTTTAAATCCTGATGCATTTATTCGTGGCAATATTAATCTTCTTAAAAAAGGCCAGGTTCTGCGCGTACCGGATGCCGCTGAAATTAGCAGTGTTTCGCGATCTGAAGCTGTAAGCCAATTCAATAACCAAACTGCAGAATGGTCTGGTAATAGTACAACTAGTACCGGTCTTGGCGCTCCTTTGGATGCTTCTGGCCGCAGCTCTACTGAGCGTATTAAATCAGAAGCCGTGGCAGGGCGCGTTAAGTTAGAAGCACCAACCGCAAAAAATTCGTCCAGCGGTCAAGGTAGTGGCGCAAATAAAGGTTCAGGCAAAGCGCTTGAGTCGGAGTTGGCAGCAACACTCGAAGAATTGGATAAAGCTAAATCTGACAAAACTGAATTATCCTCGCGTGTGCGTGATCTTGAAGATCAAGTTAAGACCATGCAGCGCTTGGTGGATGTAAGCAATGAGAAGCTGCGTGCCCTACAGCTAAACTCTGGCAAGCAGCCTGATCAGGCAAGCAACGCTGCAACATCTGCGGATGCAGTCGTTGCTCCAGCACCAGTTACTAGTGAAGCTGCTGTTTCAGCTTCAGCTACTTCTGAAGCAGCTTCAAGCGTTGCGGCTGTTGGGCCCAAAAAACCAGTAGTCAAACGTGCTCCTGTAGTTGTAGAACCGGAAAAAACACTGGTTGATCATCTATTTGATAATATCCTTTGGGTTGGTTTAGGTGCCGCTGCGCTTCTGGGTGCGGCAGCCTTCGCCGTTACGCGTCGTCGCAAAGCGCAGGCCGAAGAAGCACAAGCTTTGGATAAAGACTCTGACGATTTATATACTTCAGAGCCAAACTTCGATTCCTTTAATCAAACCGAAGAAGCAACTGCAGAGCCGTCTGCGGATGATATAGCGCTGTTTGATGAAGAAGATACCTCGGCAGTTGCTGAAACTGGCGATGTTGTGGGCGAGGCAGATATTTACATCGCCTATGGCAAATACGATCAAGCCGAAGAAATGTTGCTGAATGGTCTCTCTAAAGATCCAGCCTCAACCGATATTCGTTTGAAGTTGTTAGAGGTTTATTCCCAAACTCAAAACCCAGCTGAATTTGATAAGCACTACGCTGCAATCTTGCCATTGGCAACGGGTCTTGCATTAAGCCGCGCCGCAGAGTTGCGCGCTAATATTCCCGGAGTTGGCGAGTTCTCACCTGATGCTCAAGTATCAGAAGAGCGTCTGGATTTTAATACTGGATTCGATCTGGATAATTTTGACACCCCGACAGAAACCACTCAGACGGCAAGTGTTCCTGACGAGCATTTCGATTTAGATTTGGATTTGGATGACGATCTAAATGATGCAACGCACTTCGTAGTAGACACTGATCTAAATGCATCTTCCAAAACCAACTACGGTATGGACTTTAATGATAAAGCGGATGCTTTTAGCACAACAATTACTACTGTAGATGATGATTTTGCGTTGGATTTTGATCTTGACGATGAAACCCCGCGCAACGAGGCAGACGCTGAAGACTTATCAGATATCTCCCTTGCTCTGGATGGCTTGGATGATAATGGTCTGCCAGACGATATTGAAGTGTCTAATCGCAGTGTTGAAGAGGACTTTAGTTTTGATTTCAACGATTTGGACGATGACGATGGTAAAACGCTGTCGCAAGAAGTCGATAGTATAAAGTCGTCTAAGTTCAATGAAGATGAAACCCTGGGTGATGACTTTAATCTTGAAATGGATGTCGATGATCTCGATTTGGCGGCGCTCGATAATGAGATGGCAAGTCTTGATGCTGAATTAGATAGTCTTGACGATGAAGTTACTGCAAAACCTACGGCGCTTGTTGGCGAGACAGTCGTTACTCATGAAGAAATTAATGAATTTGATCTTGAAGACCTTGATAAAGATTTGAATGAATTGGATGCAAGCTTGAAAGACGAGAGCTTGCAACAAGATGAAAGTTTGGTCGACTTTGATGAAACTCTTGATTCTGACCTCGACGACACTGAGCTTACCTGGGAGGAATCTGAAGAGGATGAGTCTGAACTTACATCCATCGTTGAAGATGAATTTAGCTTAACCGATGAAGAGTTTGCGTTAGACGATGATGAGTTTGATATAGATTCTGATGCCGATTTGAATGAAAACGTTAGCTTGCAGGAGTTAGATGCAGAGTTGGCTGAAGAGAGTTTAGATTCCGAGTTCAATCTTGATAATGAGTTAGATACTGACGCAGAAAAATTAGATGCTGAGATAGAAGAATTAGATGCTGAGATAGAAGAATTAGATCTTGAGCTTGATGAGCAATCTTTTGCTGAGCTTGAAGAAGATTTCGATACCGAAGAATCTTTAGCGGATTCGGCGCTGGACTTGGAAGACGAAAAACATTTCGCAGAGGCTCCCTTTGAGGCGGATGCCGCAGAAGAAGAGTTGGCTGATGATGATATCTTTGAGCAGGCACTATCTGATTTCTCTGCCGAAAGCTTGGCGTTGGATGAAGAAGCAAATATGTCTGATGACGACATGGATGCAGAGCTCGATTTCATGGCTGATGCTGATGAAGCTGCTACTAAATTAGATTTGGCCCGCGCTTACATGGATATGGGTGATAACGAAGGTGCTCGCGATATTCTTGCGGAAGTTGCGCACGAAGGTAATGATCAGCAGCGTGAAGAAGCGGTAGATTTGTTGAGCCGTATCGACGCTTAATATAAGCTGCGCAGTACAAAGCCTTGCATAGGCCCTTGTAAAATAAGGAGCTATGCAAGGCTTTGTTGTTTCTAGCTTACAGGTTTTTCTATGAGTGACAATTTTATCCCAAGAAGTAAAGTTTACGCCCGCAATGGTGAAGTGGTGGGCGATACGGTTTGGCCGGAGGATATGCAGCGCGTAGCCTTGGCAATTGAATACAAAGGCACAGATTTTCACGGTTTTCAAACCCAACCTAATGGTGTGAAAACCGTGCAGCAGGCGTTGGAGCGCGCCTTATCTAAAGTTGCCAACGAGCCTATCACTTTGGTGTGTGCTGGTCGTACCGATGCTGGCGTTCATGCGACTAATCAAGTTATTCATTTTGATACGCTTGCCAAGCGTTCATCTAAAGCGTGGGTTATGGGCACACGCCCATACTTGCCAGATGCCGTAGGCGTCAAATGGGCACAAGATGTTACTCCGAATTTCCATGCGCGCTTTAGTGCTTTGAATCGTACTTATCGCTATCTAATATCAGATGCAAAAACTTCATCGGCGCTGCTGCACGATCAAATTACGTGGTCATCGCGCCCGCTCGATATCGATAAAATGCGTGAAGGTGCGGCTCATTTAGTTGGCCGCCACGATTTCACCTCATTTCGCGCAACCCAATGCCAAGCCAAAAGCCCTGTGCGTGAAATTCAGTATTTACACATCATCCGTCGTGGCGACTTGATCGTATTAGAGGTGCAAGCCAATGCATTTTTACATCATATGGTGCGTAATATTGTAGGGGTTTTGTTATCGGTGGCAGCAGGTGATAAGCCCACTGAGTGGGTAGGGGAAGTGCTGGCAGCGAGGAACCGTAGTGCAGGCGGCGTTACCTCCAAACCTTATGGGCTTTATTTGGTGTCGGTGGATTTCCCTGCTGAGTTCAATTTGCCTAAAGGTTCTCCAGGCCCCTTATTTTTGCCTGAGCCTGTCGGTGGTTTTGCCGCTGAGCTTGGCGGCTAAATGCCCATTGGCGATGCCCGCATTTTGCATGACAAGTCTGCTATTTGCGGTTTTTCATGGGGAATTCTGGTACTATCGCCGCCTTTATTTAATGCCAATAAGGGTTCGTCTTTACACTGATAAAGGCTTGCTCGCGCTAGAGTCAATTAATCTGTGAATGCAATTCGCGTGAAAATCTGTGGGATAACTTCGGTCGCCGATGCCAAATTAGCTGTTCAGGCTGGTGCAGATGCGATTGGTTTGGTGTTTTATGAACGCAGCCCGCGAGCAGTATCAATCGAACAAGCGCGTGAAATTGCAATCTCAGTTGGCCCCTTTGTAACTGTAGTGGGTTTGTTTGTGGATGCAGAAGAAGCCTTCGTTAACGATGTATTGGCAAAGGTTGGGCTTCATGTATTGCAGTTTCATGGCAATGAATCTCGCGAGTTTTGCGAGCAGTTTAAGCGCCCTTATGTAAAAGCGATTCGCATGCGCCCACAGTTGGATGTAACACAGGCAATCGCAGAATATTCCAGTGCCACAGGGATTTTGTTAGATGCTTATCGCCCTGGTGTCCCAGGTGGAACAGGTGAAACTTTTGATTGGCAGCGAGTTCCAAGTCAGTCACCCAAGCCAATCGTATTGGCTGGCGGCTTAACGGCACAAAATGTTGCTGCCGCAGTTGAATCTACACAGGTTTATGGGGTTGATGTAAGCGGTGGTGTAGAATCCGCCCCCGGTAAAAAAGACCCATTTAAAGTCGAACAATTTATTCATAACGCCAAGCATACTTGAGCGACTGACGAGCAAATTTGCCCGTACTTTGATTGAACATCAGAATTTACTACTTGAAGAAGGTGATAAAGCAGTGAGCGATATTGATTACAGTAGCTTTCCTAACGCTGCCGGCCATTTTGGCCCTTATGGTGGCCGTTTTGTATCTGAAACGCTGGTTCATGCGCTTGATGAACTTGAATCCATTTATTTCAACCTGAAAGATGACCCCAATTTTCAGGCTGAATTCGATAAAGACATGGCGCACTATGTGGGTCGCCCATCTCCGTTATACCTCGCTGAGCGTTGGACTCGTGAATTAGGCGGCGCGCAAATTTATCTTAAACGTGAAGACTTAAATCACACCGGCGCGCACAAAGTAAATAACACCATCGGCCAAGCCTTATTGGCGAAGTTTACCGGTAAAACCCGCGTAATCGCAGAAACGGGCGCTGGACAGCATGGCGTTGCAACTGCAACTGTTGCTGCACGTTTGGGCTTAAAATGCCGTGTTTATATGGGCTTGGATGATATTAAGCGCCAAACTTTAAACGTTTACCGTATGAAGCTGTTGGGCGCAGAAGTATTCCCTGTGACCTCTGGTTCACGCACTTTAAAAGATGCAATGAACGAAGCTATGCGTGATTGGGCTACTAATGTGGATGACACTTTCTACATTATCGGTACCGCTGCAGGCCCGCATCCTTACCCGCAATTAGTGCGGGATTTCCAATCGATTATTGGTCGCGAAGCGCGAAGCCAATGTTTGGCGCAAGCGGGCAAATTGCCCGATGCGTTGATCGCTTGTGTCGGCGGCGGCTCTAATGCCATTGGTTTGTTCCACCCATTCTTAACTGATGAATCAGTAAAAATGTATGGCGTGGAAGCGGGCGGTTTGGGCATTGAAACCGGCAAACATGCCGCACCCTTAAGCAAAGGTATTCCCGGTGTGTTGCACGGTAACCGCACTTATTTAATGGAAGATGAAAACGGCCAAATTATTGAAACTCATTCGGTATCTGCAGGTTTGGATTACCCTGGCGTAGGCCCAGAGCATTCGTGGTTGAAAGATATTGGTCGCGTTAATTATGTTGCCATTAATGATGACGAAGCCTTGACTGCTTTCCGCAAGCTGACCTTAACCGAAGGCATTATGCCGGCTTTGGAATCGAGCCACGCGGTTGCCTATGCTGAAAAGCTTGCGCCTACAATGAGTAAAGACCAAATCATTATCGTCAACCTTTCTGGTCGTGGCGATAAAGATATTCACACTGTTGCTGCCCTTGACGGCATCACCGTCTAAAGCCTACGCAGAATAAAAGAACAGGAAAATGTAGCAATGAGCCGTATTCAACAACGTGTAGCTGAAGCAAAAACTACCGGTAAAAAACTTTTAGTCGCCTATATTGTTAATGGCGACCCGCAGCCAGACGTCACACTGCCAACTATGCATGAAATGGTTGCCAAAGGTGTGGATGTCATTGAGTTGGGGGTACCTTTTTCTGATCCTATGGCAGAAGGCCCTGTGATTCAAAAAGGTCACGAGCGCGCTTTGGTTCATCACACCAGCCTCAAGGGCACTTTGGAGTTGGTAAAACAATTTCGCCAAACTAACAATACAACGCCGATTGTGTTGATGGGTTATGCAAATCCTGTTGAACGTTTTGGTTATCAAGCATTTGCAACGGCTGCCGCTGAAGCGGGCGTTGACGGTTTGCTAACCGTCGATTTACCGCCAGAAGAAGTTGTAGTGTTAAAGGATGCTTTGGATGCAGTGGGGCTCGATAATATTTTCTTGTTAGCACCAACCACCACAGTTGCACGCGCGCAAAAAATTGCTGAGCATGCGAGTGGTTTCTTGTATTACGTTTCATTAAAAGGTGTTACCGGCGCAGGACATTTGGATATTGATGATGTGAAATCCAAACTTGCGGCTTTCGGCCAATTAACAGATTTACCTATGTGTGTTGGTTTTGGTATTAAAGATCCAGCGACTGCAAAAGCAGTTGCGCAATTGGCAGACGGAGTTGTTATTGGCAGTGTACTGGTCGATAAAATGGGCGCGCTTGAAGGCCAATCGCCCGCTATTATTGCAAGTGCAGTAGGCGACATTATTAGCGGTATTCGCACCGCAATTGATTCGCTCTAATCCCGAACAAATTATGTGAATTGGTGGGTTAGAGCTTGCGGAGTTCTAACCGTCAATCTGCAAAAACTAACAAGCCAAAAGAGATTCTACGATGAGTTGGTTAGAAAAAATTATTCCCGGCATTGCGGCTCGCTCTGAAGTCAAACGCTCCAACAAAGTTCCTGAAGGGTTGTGGGAAAAATGCGTTAAATGCGACGCGGTTTTATACAAGCCCGAATTGGAAAAAACATTGGATGTTTGCCCCAAGTGTGACCACCACATGCGTATTCGTGCGCGCACCCGTTTGGATATTTTTTTGGATCCGCAAAATCGCCAAGAATTAGCCACTGAAGTTGAGCCGATTGATCGTTTAAAGTTTAAAGACGTAAAAAAATACAAAGACCGTTTAACCGCAGCGCAAAAAGAAACCGGCGAAAAAGATGCCTTGGTTGCTTTTCGTGGCGAATTAAAAGGCATGCCTGTTGTTGCTGTTGCATTTGAATTTGCGTTTCACGGCGGCTCAATGGGGTATGTGGTGGGCGAGAAATTTACCCGCGCTGCCACTCTCGCATTAAAAGAAAATATTCCCTTTGTTTGTTTCTCCGCCACTGGCGGGGCACGTATGCAAGAAGCGTTAATTTCCTTGATGCAAATGGCAAAAACCTCAGCGGTTATCGAGCGTTTGAAAATGCAAGGTACGCCTTATATTTCAGTTATGACTGATCCGGTTTACGGCGGTGTTTCTGCAAGTCTGGCCTTACTGGGCGACTTGAATATTGCTGAGCCAGGTTCGCGTGCAGGTTTTGCGGGCCCCGGTATTATTGAGCAAACTATTCGCCAAAAATTGCCGAAAGGTTTCCAGCGTGCTGAGTTTTTGTTAGACCATGGCGCTATCGATTTAATTATTCATCGCCGTGACATGCGCGATAAACTTGCTTCTCTCCTCGCTAAATTTACCAATCGCCCCGTGTTGAATTAATTCCCTCATGCGATTTACATCATTAAATGATTGGTTGGGGTGGCTTGAACAAAGCCATCCTAAAGAAATTGATTTAGGTTTAGATCGCATTCGCACAGTTGCCGAGCGTTTAGATCTGCTAAACCCTCGCGCAAAAGTCATCACTGTTGCGGGCACTAATGGTAAAGGTTCTTGCGTTACGGCTACGGTAGGCTTGCTACAAACAGCGGGCTTTTCCGCAGGTGTTTATACCTCACCGCATCTCTTGCATTATGCTGAGCGAATTCAAATTAATGGCAAGCCAGTTACGGATGAATTAATTTGTGCTGCATTTGAAATTATTGCCTCTGCCTGTGGCTCTTCCGCTGAAGGCTCTGCCGAAATTAGCCTCACCTATTTTGAATACGGCACCCTCGCTGCGTTAGTTATTTTCAAACAGCAAGATGTTGATTTTATTGTTTTGGAAGTTGGCCTTGGTGGACGACTGGATGCTGTCAATATTATTGATGCAGATATAGCGGTGATTACCTCTATCGCCATCGATCACCAAGATTGGCTGGGTGATAATCGCGAAGATATTGGCCGCGAAAAAGCCGGCATATTGCGAGAGCAACAACTTTTTATCTGCGCCGACCCACATCCCCCGCAAACGATTGTAGCGTTGGCGATACAGCTTAAAACAAACTCTTACTTTATCGAACAGGATTTTTCCTTCAGTCTGCAAGGGCAATCCTGGTTGTGGCGCGGCAAAACGGCAACAGGCAATGATCTGCATTTGCCAGCCATGCGCGCACCTCATTTACCTTTGCCGAGTATGGCGGCTGCGTTGCAGGTCTTACAGCTATTAAATATCCAATTAACTGCTGAACAAATTGAACACTGTTTATTAAATTTGGTCTTAGCGGGACGGTTTCAAACACTCGTTTTTCGAGAGCGAAAATTTATTTTGGATGTCGCCCACAATCCTGCAGCAACAGAATATTTTGCCGGGCGTTTACGCGCCGAACCAGTTGCGGGTAAAACATTTGCCATAGTGGCTATGATGAGTGATAAAGATCGCAGCGCCAGCTTGGCTAACTTGGCAGGCTTAGTGGATGAATGGTATTTACTAGATCTGGTCGATATTCCCCGTGCAGCCACATCTACGGCTTTGGCAGAAAATTTAGCGGCGCTCAATGAGCCAGTTAAAGCGACTGGCGATATACAGAATTTAATGCGTGAAGTCTTAACTCGCGCGCAACCGCAAGACCGGATTCTGGTTTTCGGTTCATTTTTTACCGTTGCCGCTGCGTTAACTTATCTGCAGGCGGATTCACAGGTTCCCCGAGGTTTTCAGTGAGATATACATTAAAACATCGTTTGATTGGCGCAGCCGTTTTAGCCGCAGTTGCGGTGTTGGTGCTGCCCAGTTTTTTCAAAGAAAAAAAAGAATATCAGGTCAACACCAAATCGCAAATTCCAGCGCAGCCCACTGTTGTGGCAGAGGAATTTAAAGCGCCTCAGCCTGTGCCGAATATAGAGCCGGCGCCCGCGCCTGAAACTATGTTTGTACCTAACGAATCGGCCACAGAAGTTCCTCCAGCTGAAGTACATGTTTCTGATACACCTGTTTCTGGAGCAGCTGCTTCAGCAGCAAGCCTTAGCTCTAAATCTGCCGTTAATATTTCTGTGGCTACGGCTGCGCAGACTGCCTCCTCGGTGCCTGCGATGCCTTTAAATCAAAAAGGTTTGCCGGATGCATGGGTTGTTCAAGTTGGCAGCTTCAACAACAAAGAAGCCGCCAATAAACTGCGCGATGATCTTCAAGCCGATGGGCAGAAAGCCTATGTACGTACCACCAATGCGATAAGTCGCGTTTACATTGGCCCTAAGCTGGATAGAAACCAGGCGTTGGCGCTGAAAGAACAAATGGATCGGCGCTTAAAAGTAAAATCCATGGTTATACGTTTCCAGCCATAATTTGTTCATGCATGAGCAATTACTTAAGTATCGCTTAAAGAGCTGTTTGATAGACGGCAGCTCTGCTAAAATGCGCGTCCTTAATGACGCGAGGAATGTGGGCGCATGAATTGGGCAGATTGGGCCATAGTGATTGTTTTAAGCTTATCCAGCATTATCAGCCTCGCCCGTGGGTTTATTAAAGAAGCCTTATCGCTTGTGATCTGGATTGTGGCGTTGGTCGTCGCCAATGTCTTTAGCAGTCGTTTTGAAATTTTCCTCACAGACTTTATCTCTACACCTTCATTGCGTTCTATTACTGCCTTTGCGCTGGTTTTTATCGGTGTTTTACTGATCGGCGCCTTACTCAATTTTTTAATCGGTTTAATCGTAAAAGCCACGGGTTTATCAGGTACAGATCGTTTGTTCGGTATGTTATTTGGCTTTGCGCGCGGCGTGTTGATTGTGCTGTTATTTTTGATTTATGTGCCGAATTATGTGCCCATTAAAAATGACCCCTGGTTTCAGCAATCCAGCCTCATCCCTTATTTTTCACCCTATCAATCTGCCGTGCAAAATGGTTTGAGCAATCTTACGCAATGGGTGCTAGCGTTGTTAAATAAGCCGGAAAAAACACCGGTTTAAAAAAAGATTTTTTGATGTGATTTGTTTTTCTGAATGTTAATTTTTTACCCTTAGCTTTTTAAACAGTTATTCAAAATAGGTGAGCAAGTATGTGCGGCATTGTAGGTATTGTAGGCAAGCGTGATGTCAACGTTCAGTTGTATGATGCACTAACCATACTCCAACACCGCGGTCAGGATGCTGCCGGTATAGTCACATGTCAGGATGGCCGCATGGCACAACAAAAAGCCAACGGTCTTGTGCAGGATGTTTTTAGAACTCGCCACATGCAACGTTTGCTTGGCAACATGGGTATTGGCCATGTGCGCTACCCCACTGCAGGCAGCTCTGGCCCAGCCATGGCACAACCGTTTTATGTGAACTCGCCTTACGGTATTGCCTTGGCGCACAACGGCAATCTCACCAACACTGAAAAACTTAGTGAAGATTTATTTAAAACCGATTTGCGCCACGTAAATACCGATTCAGATTCTGAAGTGTTGCTCAACGTATTTGCGCATGAGTTGCAACTGCAAGGCAAATTAAAACCCACGCCAGATGATATTTTTAAAGCGGTATCGGGCGTACACAATCGCATTAGCGGTGGCTATGCAGTAGTCACTCTGATTGCGGGTTATGGCTTAATTGCATTTCGTGATCCTAATGGTATTCGTCCATTGGTGTACGGCACGCGCGAAACCGAAGATGGCACCGAGTATATGGTTGCATCTGAAAGTGTTGCCCTCGATGTTTTAGGGTTTCATTTGATTGATGACGTAGAACCGGGCGAAGCAATTTTTGTTACCGAAGAAGGTCAATTACATCGCCGCCAATGCGCAAAACATTCGCGCTTGGCACCGTGTATTTTTGAACACGTTTATTTTGCGCGCCCGGATTCCATTATGGATGGCATTTCGGTGTACAAAGCACGTTTGCGTCAAGGCGAAAAACTTGCGGATAAAATTTTACGTGAAAGACCTGATCACGATATTGATGTGGTCATTCCAATCCCCGATTCAAGCCGCGTGGCAGGGCAGGCACTTGCGCAGCGTCTGGGTGTTAAGTTCCGGGAAGGCTTGGTAAAAAATCGTTATATCGGTCGTACCTTTATTATGCCCGGTCAGCAGCAGCGCAAAAAATCTGTGCGCCAAAAATTAAATCCCATTGAGTTGGAATTTAAAGGCAAAAATGTGTTGTTGGTGGATGACTCGATTGTGCGCGGTACTACGTGCCAACAAATTATTCAAATGGCGCGCGACGCCGGTGCTCGTAAAGTTTACTTTGCATCCGCTGCACCAGCGGTAAAGTATCCAAATGTGTACGGTATAGATATGCCGACGACAACGGAATTAATTGCGCATGGCCGTACTGATGAAGAAGTGTGCAAAGAAATCGGTGCTGACTGGTTGGTCTATCAGGACCTTGTAGATTTAATTGCCGCGTCAACCGAAGGTAATCACAAGGTGACCGAGTTTGATTGCGCTGTGTTCACTGGCGAATATATTGGCGGAGATGTTACCAAAGAATATTTGGAAAAATTAGCCGCGGCGCGAAATGATTCTGTGAAGTCGGGTAAAAAATCCGGTAAAGCAAGCGAAGCGCCGATGGGGTTACACAACGGCGCTATGGGCTAATTTTTTAGACTCTGTCTAATTTCTATATAATAGGGCAGAGTAAGTAGGGAGTCGTCATCCTCGCGTAGCGGGGATCCAGCAGTTAAAAAACTAAAATCAAAAGCTGGATCCCCGCTACGCGAGGATGACGACTCCCTTTTCAATTGTCGGATATCTTTACGTAGACAGTAAAAGGTTTAAGCAAATGGATAACTGTGAACAAGAATTATGGGAATTAGAAACGCTTGCTGTACGCGCTGGTCAAGTGCGTACTCACGAAGGTGAACACAGCGAAGCGTTGTTTTTAACATCAAGCTATGTATTCGGTAGCGCGCAAGAAGCGGCAGATCGCTTTTCCGGCGCACAAGAAGGCAATGTTTATTCTCGTTATACGAATCCTACCGTGCGCGCTTTTGAAGAGCGCATTGCTGCGCTTGAAGGTGCAGAGTCTGCTGTGGGTACTTCATCTGGCATGGCTGCCATTCTTAGCACGTGCATCGCTTTATTAAAAACGGGCGATCATATTGTTTGCTCGCGCAGTGTGTTCGGCACGACTACCGTTTTGTTTACCAAATTTATGCAAAAATTTGGTGTGACAACAACTTTTGTCGCACCTACAGATTATGCCGCGTGGGAAGCCGCTTTTACGCCTGCGACTAAAATTGTTTTTGTTGAAACGCCATCTAACCCTTTATGCGATGTTATTGATATTCAACGCCTTGCGGACATCACTCATGCGCACAGCGCCTTGTTGGTGGTTGATAATTGTTTTTGTACGCCAGCATTGCAGCGGCCGTTAACATTGGGTGCAGATTTAATTGTGCACTCAGCTACTAAATACATTGATGGCCAAGGTCGCTGCCTAGGTGGGGTAGTTGCTGGCCCCAAAGTATTGGTGGATGAAGTGCTCGGTTTTATTCGCAGCGCAGGCCCAAGTTTGAGCCCGTTTAACGCGTGGATATTTTTAAAAGGTTTAGAAACCTTGAGTCTGCGTATGAATGCCCACTCGCGCAACGCACTCGAACTTGCGCAGTGGTTGCATGCACATCCAAACGTGGAAAAAGTATTTTATGCCGGGTTGCCATCGCATATTGGTCATGAACTTGCGGCGAAACAGCAATCCGCTTTTGGCGGCGTTTTATCTTTTCGTGTAAAAGGCGAACGTGAAGCCGCATGGAAAGTGATTGATGCTACTAAAATTATGTCTCTGACGGCGAACCTCGGTGATACCAAAACCACTATTGTTCATCCTGCAACCACCACTCATGGTCGTTTGTCGCCCGAACAAAAAGCGGAAGCAGGGATTACCGAAAACCTAGTTCGTGTTTCGGTTGGGCTTGAGTCGGTAAAAGATTTGATTGCAGATTTAGAGCGTGGATTGAATTTAATTTAATAGGAAATCGTTATCCCGCAGGGGGATGACGATTCCCTTCTGAAAATTGATATTCATTTGTCGATAATTATAAGGAAGCGTCCGTGAGAAAGTTTGTTGAAGTGCTTGTCAATGAAATTGGTCGCGTGCTGCTTGGTAAAGACGACAAAATTAAACTCGCACTCGCTTGCCTCTTGGCCGATGGCCATCTCCTGATCGAAGACTTACCCGGTATGGGTAAAACTACGCTTTCTCACGCGCTCGCCAAAGTATTTGGTTTGAGTTACAACCGCGTACAGTTCACTAGCGATATGTTGCCAGCCGATATTCTCGGGCTTTCTATTTTTGACCCACAACAGCAACAATTCACGTTTCACAAAGGCGCGATTTTTACGCAAGTGTTATTGGCCGATGAAATCAATCGCACTACACCCAAAACCCAAAGCGCATTGTTAGAAGCCATGGAAGAGCGCCAAGTTACTAACGAGGGAACAACCTATGAATTACCGCAACCCTTCTTTGTTATCGCTACGCAAAACCCCATGTCGCAAATGGGAACTTATCCCCTGCCAGAGTCACAATTAGATCGCTTCTTAATGCGCATCAGTTTGGGCTACCCCGATGCAGACACTGAAAAATTATTATTCAAAGGCGGCGACCCGCGCGATCAACTTGCGCAACTGCGAGTGTGCTTAACGCCCGATAAAATTCCTGAAATCCGGCGCGCTATTAATGCCGTAAAAGTTTCCGATAGCTTGGTGGATTACGTGCAACGTTTGGTGCATTTCACTCGTATATCCGATGATATTTTGGTGGGGCTTTCACCGCGTGGTGCTCTGGCGTTAATAAAAGCAGCTAAGACCTGGGCATTTATGCATGAACGAACATATGTGGTGCCGGAGGAAGTGCAATATCTATTTTCCTCGGTGGTAGCGCATCGCATTATTGTGAAAGGTGCAGCGCAACAATTAGCGCAGGATGTGTTAGTGAAGAAAATTTTGGCGGCAGTGCCGGTAGTCGCAAGTTAAAATTTTAGCGTTCTGAAGTTTTCAATCTCTCGTTACTATCTGTGACGTTACTATCTGCGGCGTCACTATCTACAGCGCCACCACAGAGGATTCCCTCTTGTCACGACTACAACATTATTTCCGGCGCTGGGCAGCCAAGCGATCACCTCGTGCAGATCAAGTGGTTTTGCAGCATCGCACCATTTATGTATTCCCCAGCAAGCAGGGCTTGGCATTTTTATTTACCGTTGTGTTAATTTGGATTTTAGGCACCAACTACCAAAATAATTTAATTCTTGGTCTTTCCTTTTTTTTAACCAGCCTCATGTTGGTTTCGGTCATTCATGCGTTTAAAAATCTTCTCGGTTTAACCTTTACGCCTCAATTCAGATTACATGCTTCTGTGGGTGAAATGGCATCCTTTGATATTCAAATCAGCTCCGCTTATTCCTCTGCACACCATGGCTTGCTCCTCACCCTTAACAATGAAGAACCTGTTCGCGTAGATCTTATTGTTGGGAAACCTACGTCAGTTCGTCTTAGTACAGTGGCGCGTCATCGCGGTTGGCTAGCGCTATCGCGGGTAACATTAAAAAGTTACTTTCCTTTCGGATTGATTCGCGCGTGGGGCTACATAGATTTGCATCATCGCGCATTAATTTTTCCTAAACCTATTGCTTGCGATCAACCACCCTTGGGAGCAGGGCAGGGAGTGGAGGGCACTTATGTATCCGCACAACGCGGTGATGAGTTCCAAGGCTTTCAAACTTACCAGCCCGGTTCACCTTTATCGCAAATTGCGTGGAAACACTATGCTCGTGGCGCTGGTATGCATTTAAAAGATTATCGCACCCAGCAAAGTGAACAATACTGGCTTGATTGGCAAGCATTACATGCGCGCGATACTGAATTGGCATTATCGAACTTAAGTTATTGGGTAAACTATTTTGCCGATAATAATATTGAATTTGGCCTGCGCTTACCGAATGTCACCATTGAATTAGGTGCTGGTGATGTTCATCGTGTAGATGCGCTTACCGCGTTGGCGCTATTTGGCTACGTTAGTGAATGACTAACAAGGCAAGCCAATGATGTTTACTAAAAAGGCGAATGAATGATTTTTACTAAAAGCCCAGCGCCAGATGAACCCATTGCACGCAAGAGCTTGGCGTGGTTACTGGCGATTCAAATTTTCATTTTGGCTCCGCATTTTGTGGCGGCGCCTTTATGGATTGTTGTTGTATGGGCGCTGGTTGCTGTTTGGCGGTGGAAAATTTTTCAAGGTGCATGGGGTTACCCCAGCAAAACACACAAAACAATGTTAGTTGCGGTTTTCTGTGCCGGTTTGTATTTTAGTATGGGTGCCGGGTTTCGTTTCGAATCTATGGTGAGTCTGTTATTGATTGGCTTTATTCTTAAGTTGTTGGAGTTAAAGAATAAAAAAGATTTTGTGCTGCTCATTTTTATTGCGCTATTTATTCTTGCGGCGCAGTTTATTCAATTCAATCACTTTCTCGCGGCGTTTTATGGGTTTGCCTGTCTGGCGCTGTTGTGCACAACGCTCATGCAACTTTACAAAGACACGGCAGCTCAAAGTGTTTGGAAAAATATTAGGCCAAGCTTTTATATTTTGCTGCAAGCTATTCCATTTATGATTCTGTTGTTTCTTGTGGTGCCGCGCATAGGTTCTTTTTGGGCTATACCATCGCCGCAGCAGTCTCAAACCGGTATCAGCGATTCCATGTCGCTTGGTGATTTTACGGAGCTAGTGGAATCTAATGAATTGGCATTTCGTGTCAGTTTTGTGGGTCAAATACCCGCACGTGAAAAGTTATATTGGCGCAGTTTGGTATTTTCATTTTTTGATGGGCGCAGTTGGTCGCAAAGTGGTGAGCAAAAATCTGAGCGTCGCGCTAATCAAAGCAGTAACACATTACAATCCCACCTTGAACATAAAGGCGAGCCAATTGAATATTATCTTATCGCTGAAGCGAGCGGTCAGCGGTGGATGTATTCTTTAGCAGCACCCAAGCAGTGGCCGGAGAATCTTGGTTTCGCACGTGATATGCGTTTATTTGCATTTGAGCCAATAAATGAACGCATGAATTATCACATCACTGCTTCGCTGGATTATCAATTGAATGAAATTAACCCTGAGGAGTTGATTCAAAATACGCTCATCCCTAAAAACGGCAATCTCAAAACTCGCGAGCGCGCCAAAGAATGGTTGGCAGAAACTGGCAGTTCTGAAAAATTAATTGAAAAGCTATTTGCTTATTACAACCAAAGTTTTTTTTACACCTTAAAACCGCCAGCGTTAGGTGCTGATAACGTGGATGATTTTTTGTGGAATTCACGCCAAGGGTTTTGTGAGCATTTTGCCAGTAGTTTTGTTTTTTTTATGCGCGCCGCAGGCGTACCTGCGCGCGTAGTGGTGGGCTATCAGGGTGGCGATGTGAGTTCGGTAGATGGCTCACTCAGCGTGCGCCAACGCGATGCCCATGCATGGGCAGAAGTGTGGCTTGAGGGGCGTGGTTGGGTGCTGTTTGACCCTACCGCAGCAGTTGCACCGGAGCGTGTGCAAAAAGGTATTGAACAATCTTTATCGGCTACCGATCGCCAATTGTTGGCTAAACCTTTTGGTTCATCCATAAAGATTCTGTTCCGGCTTCGTGAACAGTGGGATGCTGCCAATTTAACGTGGGTGCGTTGGGTTATGAACTACGATTCAGCGTCACAGGAATCGTTATTAGAGCGAGTGTTGGGCGAGGTGTCGCCTATACGTATTGCGGTTCTGGTGATTGTTATTGGCACCAGTTTTGGCATTTTTCTGTTTGCAATTTTGATCTTACGCAAACACAAGCGGGATTTGCCGGAGGCATCACTTATCTACTTGCAGCTTTGCAAAAAACTCAAGGCCTATGGCTTTACTCCCGCTGCGAGTGAGACGCCGCGACACTTGTGCGAGCGCGTTATCGCCAGTAAACCCGAATTGTCTGCATCACTTACGGAAATAACAGCGTTATATGAGCAGGTGGTCTATGGTGATAATGCTAAAGCGACAATACGGTTGCGCACTGCAATAAATAACTTTCCAAAGAGGTAGAGCCAGTTAAGTGCGCAGAAAATGGTGCAATATGTTTCAGTTTTGTGCCCGCTGATTTTTGCGTGTTTTATTATGGTGCAAAAAACCTAAGAAGCTTGGGTGTGATTTATGTAAGTTTCTGAATAAGAAGTGTAATTTATATCGGCATGATTCATGCTAACCTCTGGTGTTTGTTAAAAACTAACAATAAATGCTCGGATTTTGGAATTTAATCGTCTTAAAACTAAGCATATTTCATCCCGCTTTTGAAAAAAGTTGTGCTTTACGGGCGATGACGAATCAATTTGGGGCAGTTTTGTCACTCTATAAAGTTTGCACTTATCGATAGCAAACAAAAAACATAAGGTGTGATTATGAAGAAGACCGTTTGTTTAACCCTGGCTGGTGTGATGGCGACAATGCTAAGCCAATTTGCCGCTGCGGATACCGCACCCGCCGTGCTCAATAGCGCAAATACCGCGTGGATGCTCACGGCCAGTGCCTTGGTTCTGTTTATGACTCTGCCGGGTTTGGCGCTGTTTTATGCGGGTTTGGTGCGTGTAAAAAATGTGTTGTCGGTGTTGATGCAATGTTTTGCTATTGCCGCCATTTCCTCCCTGTTGTGGGTGATTGTGGGTTACAGCTTGGCGTTTGGCCCAGGCAACGAATATATCGGCGATTTCAGCAAGGTATTTTTGGCCTCCATTAAAAAGGACGATCTTTGGGGCGATATCCCGGAAATCCTATTTGTGATGTATCAAATGACCTTCGCAGTGATTACGCCCGCGTTGATTGTAGGTGCATATGCCGAGCGCTTGAAGTTTTCCGCTATGCTGATTTTTTCTGCGTTGTGGCTACTGCTTTGTTATGTGCCTATATGCCACTGGGTGTGGAGCAGTTCGGGTTGGCTTTACAAAATGGGCTTGCTTGATTTTGCAGGCGGCACTGTTGTGCATATTACGGCGGGCGTCGGTTCGTTGGTTGCGGCGCTGGTTATTGGCAAACGTAATGGTTTCCCCAATGTTGCCATGCCACCGCACAATATGACCATGGTGGTGACTGGTGCCGCCATTCTTTGGGTGGGTTGGTTCGGGTTTAACGCGGGTAGTGCATTGGGCGCTAATAGCAACGCGGCTATGGCGATGTTGGTAACGCACTTGTCCGCTGCATCTGGCGCGCTGGCGTGGATGACCATTGAGTGGATGCGTTTTAGAAAACCCAGTGTGCTCGGTATTGTAACGGGTATGGTGGCTGGTCTTGGTACCATTACCCCGGCTTCGGGTTTTGTAGGCCCAGGTGGGGCGGTCGTGATTGGTTTAGCATCGGGCGTTGTGTGTTTCTTTGCAACCCAGTTGGTGAAGCGTGTATGGAAAATTGACGACTCGCTCGATGTATTTCCTGTGCATGGTGTTGGCGGTATTCTCGGTACCTTTATGGCAGGTATTTTTGCATCCACTCAGTTGGGCGCATTCAGTGGCTTTGGCTTTGCTGCTGGTATCGAAACCATCGGTCAGCAACTTCAGGTTCAGTTGATTGGTATTGTTGCTACTTTGGTGTTTACCGTGGCGGTTACTTATCTGTTGCTGAAGTTTACCGGCCTTCTAACGGGTGGTTTACGTGTGACTAAAGATGAAGAATCCGTCGGCCTGGATTTGAGCCTGCACGAAGAAGATGGCTACAAGTTGTAAGGCTTGATGTGTTAATAAAATGCCCCGATAGCATCGGGGCATTTTTTTTGCGTGGGTATCCATATTCGATGCCATGCACAGAGTCTGAATTTTCTGCGGCATCCTGGTCGCCGTGTTACCATGCGCGCCACGCCAATGAGGCTTATTTTATTCTGCACTAGATGTGCTCAACCAAATGTGTTGTAACTAAAGTTGTTTTAACCAAAGTTTGTTTTTAAAAAGGTAACCCATGAAAAAGACGTTTAAGCTCCATATTGAAGGTAAAAACAGCGACCGCGTGTTGGATTCCATCAAACACGAAGTGCGCAAATACGTTAAACGCGAAAAGCGTAAAACCTTGCCTTATGGTGCCAACTATTGGGCCTTCGATTGTAAATTCGGGGTGACTGCAGATGTTGCCGAGTCTTTGCATTTGGGTGAAATTACCAAACAAATGGATGTAGTTGCTAAATCCGGCGGCGATAGTTTTTATGTTGAAGTTGTTGCGCGTGCGGCTGTGCGCACCCCGCGCGAGCAGTCTGAAATGAATGAAGAAAATGATGATATGTTCGACGAATAAGCGCTTGGTAAATAAATCTTTAGCACAATAAAAAAGGCTGCAAATCGCAAGATTTGCAGCCTTTTTTATTGCGCTAACAACAGTTTATTTAGCGCAATTTTTTCTTTTTTTACTTACTTCTTTGGGTAGTCGCGTTTCACGCTGCCAGTGTACAACTGACGTGGGCGACCAATTTTGTACGAGGTGCTAACCATTTCATCCCAATGAGAGTACCAACCCACAGCACGACCCAATGCAAAGATTACGGTGAACATTTCGGTTGGAATATCAATGGCTTTCAAAATGATGCCTGAGTAGAAATCCACGTTCGGGTAAAGTTTTTTGCTGATGAAATAGGGGTCTTCCAGTGCAATTTGCTCAAGGCGTTTAGCAATCGCAAGCAGTGGCGAATTCTCTAAACCTAGCTCGCCTAATACTTCATCACAGGTTTGCTTCATCACTTTGGCGCGTGGGTCAAAGTTTTTGTAAACGCGGTGACCAAAGCCCATCAAACGGAAGCCTGAAGTTTTGTCTTTAGCGCGTGCAACGCAAGATTCAATATTCTCTACGGTGCCAATCTCTTCCAGCATTTCCAATACCGCTTCGTTGGCGCCGCCGTGAGAGGGGCCCCAAAGGGTGGAGATACCGGCAGCTATAGCTGCGAATGGGTTGGTGCCAGAAGAACCCGACAAACGCACGGTAGACGTAGACGCATTTTGCTCATGGTCAGCATGCAGAACGAAAATACGGTCCATAGCCTTGGCGAGGGTTTGGCTCACATTGGGAGCTTCGCCAGCTTTGCCGAAGGTCATATTCAGGTAGTTTTCGGCGTAGCCCAAGCTTGCGTCCGGGGCGATGAATTCTTCGCCTTTGCGGTGTTTGTACACCATTGCCGACAGGGTTGGCATTTGGCCAATCAGGCGATATGCAGTCAATTTGCGGCTTTCGGCGTTAGTAATATCGATTTCATCGTGATAAACACCCGCCAATGCTGCAACAGCGCTGCACAAAATGGCCATGGGGTGAGCTTCGCGTTTGAAACTTTTGATCACATTGACAACGGATTGGTCAACGCTGGAGTTATCTTTAATTGCTTGGGCAAATTCGGCTTTTTGCGCTGGAGTTGGCAATTCGCCGTTGAGGAGGAGGTAACAGGTTTCGATGTAATCAGAGGAGACAGCAAGTTGTTCGATGGGGTATCCGCGGTGAAGGAGAATGCCTTCGTCGCCATCAATAAACGTAATCTTGGATTCGCATGAGGCGGTGGACATAAAGCCCGGGTCAAACGTGAAAAAGCCATTCTTGGTAATGCTGGTGACGTCGATAACGTCTGGGCCGACACTGCTAGCGTAGATAGGTAATTCAATCGTGCTATCAATGCCATCAATCGTTAGTTGTGCTTTCTTGTCAGTCATTACTGATTCCTGTGCTTACTAATAGGACTAATGTGCTTGAGTTGTATAATCAGCTTCGCTAATGCTCGCGTTGATTCGTATTCTTTCTCGCATCGGGAATGAACGTGAGGAAGAGCGGTCTCGGCAGGGTAACCTTCGACGTTGGGTGCGTGCAAGCTGCATGCTCAAGTTAAGTAAAACTTTGGTGTAGCTTTTGGGTGTAGCTTTTTTAATGTAAATTTCTCTACAGCTACTTTTATAGGCTAGCCGATATCGACCATGCCGTTTGTTTGCGGACGGCATTATAGATGACTTAATTGCCGCAACGAAAGTTTTTGCCAAGAAATAGGGCGTATTTGTTGAAACTTTTTTTAGGTAATTTTGATTGTCTGTTGAGAGTTTTGGTCTGCTCATGGCTTTTTGCACCAAGCTGGTTCTGATGGGCTAATTTGTGCGCACTTGTGGCTCAAAAAAATCCATCAAAAAGCAGGGAAGTCCTTGATCTTGCAGAAAAATTGAGCGATTGACTTGGATGTCAAAAACATCCGGCAGATTTGGCTTTCGGGTTGGCATTTTGTTTGTGTTTCTCAGGCTCCCTCTCTATAATGCTGCGCGACTTGCAGGATGCTTCAGCAATGCCCCAAAAACATTCATTTTTGTCGATGCTGGTGCTCATTCTTAATAACCTGCCCTATGGGCTAAAAGGTGACTTAAACCGTGAACAAGAAAAGACCTGTCAACCTCGATATATCAACCATCACACTTCCTGTCACTGGCTTTGCTTCCTTCTTCCATCGCGTATCCGGCATTCTGCTCTTTGCAGGAATGGCATTTTTGTTGTGGCTATTGGATTCAAGCCTGGATTCACAAGAAAGTTTTGCCGCAGTGCGCGATATTTCGGCTAACCCTGTTTGCAAACTCGTAGCATTCGTTGTGCTAGCCGCATTGGCTTATCACACCATTATGGGTATTCGCCATTTAATAATGGATTGTGGCGTAGGCGAAAGTCTGGAAGGTGGTCGGTTGGGCGCTAAAATTGGTTTTGTAGTTGCCTTTGTGTCAATTGCATTAATAGGGGTTTGGCTATGGTAACTTCCGTAACAAGTTTTGGTCGTAGCGGCCTTTACGATTGGTTGATTCAACGTGTTGGCGCTGTGGTTATGGCTGCCTACGTGGTTTTTCTTGCGGTTTACATCGCACTTAATCCTGATCTTACTTACGAGCAATGGAGCGCCTTATTTGGACAGCTGTGGGTTCGTATTTTTAGCTTTGTAACTTTGCTTTCTTTCATTACTCATGCGTGGATTGGCTTGTGGTCGGTACTAACAGATTACTTGACTGAGCGCTTAATGGGCAGCAAGGCCACCGTACTGCGTATTTTTGCGCAAATAGTATTAGGTGGCGTGTCTGTGACCTATTTGATCTGGGGTATCGAAATACTGTGGGGTTTTAAATAATGGCTAGTATTCGTACGATTTCTTTTGATGGCATTGTGATTGGCGGCGGCGGAGCGGGTATGCGTGCTGCGTTGCAATTGGCTCAATCTGGCTACAAAACAGCAGTAATCACCAAAGTATTTCCAACCCGTTCGCATACGGTATCGGCGCAAGGTGGCATCACCTGTGCGATTGCAAGTGCAGACCCGCAAGATGATTGGCGCTGGCACATGTATGACACCGTAAAAGGGTCAGATTACATTGGTGACCAGGATGCTATTGAATACATGTGTTCAGTTGGCCCAGAAGCCGTATTTGAATTAGAGCACATGGGTTTGCCATTCTCCCGTACCGAAGAAGGCCGTATCTATCAACGTCCTTTTGGCGGTCAATCTAAAAACTTTGGTGAAGGCGGTCAGGCGGCACGTACGTGCGCAGCGGCGGACCGTACCGGTCATGCACTTTTGCATACCCTTTATCAAGGCAACATCAAAAGCAACACCGTGTTTTTGAACGAGTGGTTTGCAGTAGACCTCGTTAAAAATGCTGATGGTGCTGTGGTGGGTGTTATCGCTATCAACATTGAAGACGGCGAAACCGTTTATGTAAAAGCTAAAGCAACTGTATTGGCAACTGGTGGTGCAGGGCGTATTTACGCTTCCACCACTAATGCACATATCAATACCGGTGACGGTATCGGCATGGCATTGCGTGCTGGTTTCCCGGTGCAAGATATTGAAATGTGGCAGTTCCACCCGACCGGTATTGCGGGCGCAGGTGTGTTGGTTACTGAAGGTTGTCGTGGTGAAGGTGGTTACCTCATCAACAAAAACGGCGAGCGTTTTATGGAGCGTTATGCGCCTAACGCCAAAGACCTTGCAGGCCGCGATGTTGTAGCGCGCTCAATGGTTCTTGAAATTTTAGCCGGTAATGGCTGCGGTCCAAATGGTGATCACGTACTTCTTAAACTCGATCACTTGGGTGAAGAAGTTCTTGAAAGTAAGTTGCCTGGTATTTGTGAGCTGTCACGTACCTTCGCACACGTAGATCCTGTTTACGCTCCGGTTCCGGTAGTTCCAACTTGTCATTACATGATGGGCGGAATTCCAACCAACATTAATGGCCAAGCGTTGGCGCAAGATGCTGAAGGCAATGACGTTGTAATCGATGGTCTGTTTGCCTGTGGCGAAGTTGCTTGCGTATCCGTACACGGTGCTAATCGTTTAGGCGGTAACTCACTGCTCGACTTGGTTGTGTTTGGTCGTGCTGCTGGTATTTACATTGAAAAATCGTTGCGCGAAGGTGTTGAACATCGCAACGCAACACAAGCAGATATCGACAAAGCCATGGAGCGTTTGAACAAAGTCAATAGCTCTAATACCGGCGAAAGTGCCGCCGTATTGCGCAAAGAACTGCAAACCATTATGCAAAATTACTTCGGCGTATTTCGCAAAGGCGAGTTTATGCAGAAGGGTATTGAGCAGTTGGCTGAATTGCGTAAACGCATTGAAAATGTGTCGATTACCGATAAGAGTAATGCTTTCAATACCGCGCGGATTGAAGCGCTTGAATTGCAAAACTTGTTAGAAGTTGCGGAAGCGACAGCTATTGCGGCTGAAGAGCGCAAAGAATCGCGTGGCGCTCATGCACGTGACGATTATGAAGATCGTGACGACGCTAATTGGCTGTGCCACTCACTCTATACCCCGGGTGTAAAACGCGTTACCAAGCGTGCGGTTAACTTTAAACCGCACACAATGGATGCCTTCCAACCCAAAAAACGCGTTTACTAAGAGGGGAAAGTGACATGTTGAAAGTTGAAGTTTATCGCTACAACCCTGATACCGATGCAGCGCCATACATGAAAGCCTATGAGTTAGAAACTCATGGTAAAGACTTAATGGTGTTGGATGTGCTTGAGTTATTAAAAGCGCAAGATGAAGGTTTGGCGTATCGTCGTTCATGCCGTGAAGGCGTGTGCGGTTCAGACGGTATGAACATTAATGGCAAGAACGGTTTGGCGTGCATTATGCCAATCTCCCAAGCTACTAAAGGCGGCAAGTTAATTCTGCGCCCGCTACCAGGTTTACCGGTTATCCGCGACTTGGTAGTAGATATGACCCAGTTCTACGATCAATACAAAAAAATTGAACCCTATTTGCAAAACGATACCCCGGCACCGGCGATTGAGCGTTTACAATCTCCTGAAGATCGTGAAAAGCTGGACGGCTTGTACGAGTGTATTTTGTGCGCTTGCTGTTCAACCAGTTGCCCCTCTTTCTGGTGGAACCCCGACAAGTTCATCGGCCCGGCCGGTTTGTTGCAAGCCTATCGCTTTTTGGCAGACAGTCGAGATTTGGCGACGGAAAAACGTCTGTCCAATCTGGATGACCCTTTCAGCGTTTTCCGCTGCCATGGTATCCAAAACTGTGTTGCCGTATGCCCTAAAGGCTTGAACCCTACACGAGCCATCGGTCATATTCGCAACATGCTGTTACAAAGCGCTACTTAATGTGGCGCTTTTCTGTATCTGTAGTGTGAAAATCTTTATGGCTTAGGCGTATTTTGCGGCTAAGCTTCTAAACGGTTCGCTGTACCTGTCGTTTCGGCTGAAAATGCAACGACTTAAACGATAGCGACTTAAAAGCAGCGTCATTTGCCACAAGCGAAAGACGTTATTGTGTAGCTAAATAGCTAGTTGATAGCAGGGTTACAGTTCTCATCGGGCGCGTAAACTGGCTGGATGATTGAACTCCCCGTGATTAAGGTGGGTGGAATGCAAGACAGCATCATGGAGCATTTTTGGAGTAGTTCGCACATTTCTGGTGGGAACGCTGCATACGTCGAAGAGCTCTACGACACATATTTACACAATCCCAACGCCGTTTCCGAAGAGTGGCGTAATTATTTTGATCAACTACCCCGTGTGAATGGTGTATTGACGCAAGATACTCCTCATTCCGTTATTCGTGCTCAGTTTGAACAGCTGGGTAAATCACGTGTTCGCACTGTAGCGGTTGCGGGTAGTTCAGCTTCAGGCTCTGTAAGTGCGGAGCATGAGCGCAAGCAAGTGAAAGTCTTGCAGCTGATTAGTTCTTACCGTTTCCGTGGCCATCAAAAAGCCCAGCTAGATCCATTGGGTTTGATGCAACGCGATCTAATCCCCGATTTGGATTTACACTTCCACGGCCTAACCAATGCTGATTTGGATACCGTTTTCAACACCGGTAATTTGTACATCGGCAAAGAAGAGGCTTCTTTACGCGAAATTATCGAAGCGCTTGAAAAAACCTATTGCGGCCACGTGGGTGCAGAAATCATGCACATCACCCCATTGGCTGAGAAGCAATGGCTGCAACAACGCCTTGAAAGCGTGCGTTCAAACCCCGAATTTAGTAAAGAGCAAAAATTGGCTCTACTGGAACGTTTGACTGCAGCGGAAGGCCTTGAGCGTCACTTGGACAGCAAATATCCAGGTACCAAACGTTTTGGTTTAGAAGGTGGTGAAAGCTTTATTCCGCTCGTAGATGCCTTGGTAAAACGTTCTGGCACCTACGGCGCGAAAGAAATTGTATTAGGCATGGCGCACCGCGGCCGCTTGAATGCGTTGGTTAACGTGTTTGGTAAAAACCCGGCGGAATTGTTTGCTGAGTTTGATGGCAAACGTTCATTGAATACGTCTGGCGACGTGAAATATCACTCCGGTTTCTCATCGAATTTGATGACTCCCGGTGGCGAATTGCACTTGGCGATGGCGTTCAACCCATCGCATTTGGAAATTGTATCTCCAGTGGTTGAAGGTTCTGTGCGCGCACGTCAAGATCGTCGCAAAGACACAACCGGTTCAAAAGTAGTTCCGATTAATGTTCACGGCGATGCGGCATTTGCAGGCCAAGGCGTAGTTATGGAGACATTCCAAATGTCTCAAACCCGCGCTTACGGCACTGGCGGTACTCTGCATATTGTGATCAATAACCAAGTAGGTTTTACCACTAACAAACGTGAAGACGCGCGCTCAACCGAGTACTGCACTGACGTTGCCAAAATGATCGAGTGCCCGATTTTCCACGTGAACGGTGATGATCCAGAAGCCGTATTGTTTGTTGCGCAATTGGCAGTTGATTACCGTTACGAATTTAAGAAAGACGTTGTGATCGATTTGGTGTGCTACCGTCGTCGCGGCCACAATGAAACTGACGAGCCTTCAGCAACTCAGCCATTGATGTATCAAATTATTCGCAATCAAAAAACCACTCGTACGTTGTACGCCGAGAAATTGGTTGCTGCGAATCTGTTGTCGCAAACTGCGTCGGATGAATTAACGACTAACTACCGTGCTGCATTGGATCGCGGCGAGCACGTTGCCAGCGGCTTGGTGAAAGAGCCAGATCGTTCGTTGTTTGTGGATTGGTCGCCTTACATCGGTCACGATTGGTTAACACCTGCTAATACCGGTATGGACTTAAAAGCATTGCAATCTGTTGCAAACAAAATGCTCGAAATTCCTGAAGGCATTGTGGTGCAAAAGCAAGTTGAAAAAATTTACGAAGATCGTCGCAAAATGGCCGGTGGTGCTTTGGCACTTAACTGGGGTATGGCGGAGACCTTGGCGTATGCAACTTTGCTTGAGCAAGGTTATGAAATTCGCATGACGGGGCAAGATGTCGGTCGTGGTACGTTCTCGCATCGCCATGCAGTAGTTCACAGCCAGAAAGACGGCCAGTCATATACGCCTATTGCAAACCTTAATGCGGAGCAACCGCGCTTTGATTTGTACGATTCTTACTTATCAGAAGAAGCGGTGTTGGCGTTCGAATACGGTTATGCAACCACTGCACCTAAAGGTTTGGTAGTTTGGGAAGCGCAATTCGGTGATTTCGCCAACGGTGCGCAAGTGGTTATTGACCAATTTATTACCAGTGGTGAACACAAGTGGGGCCGTTTGTGCGGCTTGACCATGTTGTTGCCACACGGTTATGAAGGCCAAGGCCCTGAGCATTCTTCTGCACGTTTAGAACGTTTTATGCAATTGTGTGCTGAACACAATATTCAGGTTTGTATTCCATCAACGCCGGCGCAAGTGTTCCATATGTTGCGTCGTCAAGCGATTCGCCCAATGCGTCGCCCGTTGATTGTAATGAGCCCGAAATCTTTGTTACGTCATAAATTAGCAACATCAACGTTAGAAGAGTTAGCAAATGGTCACTTCCAAAACGTCATTGATGACGTCGCCAATCCAGATAAAGTTGAGCGTTTAATTTTGTGCAGCGGCAAGGTGTATTACACCTTGTTGGAAGAACGCACTGAACGCAAACAAGAGAATGTTGCCTTCATTCGTTTGGAGCAGTTGTATCCATTTCCGGATGTTGAATTGAAAAATATTCTTAGCCAATACAAAAATGTGAAGAGTATTGCCTGGTGCCAGGAAGAGCCTATGAACCAAGGTGCTTGGTACAGCAGTCAGCACCATTTGCGTCGCATGGCTCATGATCTGTACCCAAATTTGCATTTGGATTATGTGGGTCGTGAAGCTTCGGCTGCACCCGCGGGCGGTTACATGTCTGCGCACATTGAAGAACAAAACCGTTTTGTAAATCAAGCGTTGACTGTTCCAACCAAATAAAGTCTGCGTAACCAAACTAACAAATTATACCTAGCCGAGAGAGAAGGAATAGTAATGAGTATTGAAATTAAAGCCCCAACATTCCCCGAATCAGTAGCTGACGGCACCATCGCGACTTGGCACAAAAAGCCGGGCGAAGCAGTAAAGCGCGATGAATTAATTGTTGATATTGAAACTGATAAAGTGGTTTTGGAAGTTGTTGCGCCAGCTGATGGCAGCATCGCTGAAATTATTAAAGGCGAAGGCGAAACTATTCTGAGCAATGAAGTTATTGCGATTTTTGTTGAAGGTGCTGCGGCAGGTGCTGCAACAGCTTCCGCTCCTGCCGCAGCCGCTCCAAGTGCTGCGCCCGCCGCTGCAGCCGCAGAAAAATTAGTAAATCCAGCAGCACGCAAATTGGCTGATGAGAAAAATGTAAACACCGCAGCGGTTGATGGCACTGGCAAAGGCGGTCGCGTGTTGAAAGAAGACGTTGCGAATCACGTGAAATCTGCTCCAGCTGCTGCACCAGCCGCTAGCGTTGCAGCTCCAGTATTGGAAGCTGTTGGCGATCGCGTAGAAAAACGCGTTCCTATGACTCGTTTGCGTAAACGTATTGCTGAACGTTTGCTTGAAGCATCAAACACTACTGCAATGCTGACTACATTTAACGAAGTGAACATGGCTCCAATCATGGCACTGCGTGCAAAATACAAAGACCAATTCGAAAAAACCCACGGCGGCACTCGCTTGGGCTTTATGAGTTTCTTTGTAAAAGCGGCTGCAGAAGCCTTGCGTCGTTTCCCTGCGGTTAATGCGTCAATCGATAACAACGATATCGTTTACCACGGTTATCAAGATATCGGCGTCGCGGTATCAACCGACAAAGGTTTGGTTGTACCCGTGTTGCGTAATTCGGAAAGCATGAGTTTGGCTGCTATTGAAAGTACCATTCGTGATTTCGGTTTGCGCGCACGCGATGGCAAGTTAGGTATTGAAGAAATGTCTGGTGGTACTTTCACTATCACCAACGGCGGTACTTTCGGTTCGTTGTTGTCAACGCCAATTTTGAACTTGCCACAGGCTGCAATTCTCGGCATGCACAAAATTCAAGAACGCCCAATGGCGGTGAATGGCAAAGTAGAAATTCTACCGATGATGTACTTGGCCTTGTCTTACGATCACCGTTTATTGGATGGTAAAGACGCAGTGCAATTCCTTGTAGCAATCAAAGATTTGCTGGAAGACCCTGCGCGCATTTTGTTAGAAATCTAAATTTTTTTGAAACGCTCCTTGCAACCCGGGAGCGTTTTTTTATGTAAATGGTTACTGCTCACAAGGTGCTAATCGAAATTAATAAAATTGTTGCTAGTGATACGCTAGCCAATTAAAAGTAGGAACATAATTATGTCTGAAAAATTTGATGTGATAGTTATCGGCTCAGGCCCTGCAGGTTATGTTGCGGCAATTCGTGCTGCACAGTTGGGTTTGAAAACTGCGTGTGTTGAGAAATGGAAAAACGAAGAAGGCAAGGGCGTTAATGGCGGTACTTGCTTGAATGTAGGTTGCATTCCTTCCAAAGCATTGCTCGATAGTTCTTACAAATACCACGAAGCAAAGGATGACCTTGGCGTTCATGGTATTTCAACTTCAGGTGTAGAAATTAATGTTCCCGCAATGATTGGTCGCAAGAACCAAATCATCAAAAATTTAACGGGCGGTATCGCTGGCCTGTTTAAAGCAAACGGTGTTACTAGTTTGTTTGGTACTGGTAAATTGCTCGCTGGCAAAAAAGTTGAAGTCACCGACTTCGAAGGAAAAGTGACTACTTACGAAGCAGAGAATGTGATTCTTGCTTCTGGTTCTAGCCCAATCAATATTCCTCCAGCTCCTGTTGATAACGATGTTATTGTTAACTCCACCGGCGCATTGGAATTCTCTGAAGTGCCAAAACGTCTCGGCGTAATAGGCGCTGGCGTAATTGGTTTGGAGTTGGGTTCTGTTTGGAATCGTCTTGGCTCACAAGTGGTTGTACTTGAAGCGCTCGATAGTTTCCTTGCAATCATGGATCAACAAATCGCAAAAGAAACGCAAAAAATTCTGACTAAACAAGGTTTGGATATTCGCACTAGTTCACGTGTTACCGGCTCCAAAGTAAATGGTAAAGAAGTGACTGTTACGTTCCTTGATAAAGATGGCAAAGAACAACACGAAACCTTTGATAAGTTAATCGTTTGCGTGGGTCGTCGTCCATTCACTGAAAACTTGTTGGCTGGTGACAGCGGCGTGAATTTGGATGAACGCGGCTTCATCTTTGTTAATGAATTCTGCGCAACTAACGCTCCTGGCGTTTGGGCAATCGGCGACGTAGTGCGTGGCCCAATGCTCGCACACAAAGGTTCAGAAGAAGGTGTGATGGTTGCTGAGCGTATTGCTGGACAGAAATCGCAAATCAATTACGACATTATTCCTAACGTAATTTACACCCACCCAGAAGTTGCTTCTGTGGGCAAAACTGAAGAGCAAATCAAAGCGTCTGGCGAGCCTTACAATGTGGGTACTTTCCCATTCGCAGCCTCTGGCCGTGCAATGGCCGCCAACGAAACACAGGGTTTGGTAAAAATTATTGCTCACGCGGTAACTGATCGCATTCTTGGTGCCCACATTGTTGGCCCAAGCGCAGCCGATTTAGTTCAGCAAGTTGCGATTGCAATGGAATTCGGTTCCAGTGCGGAAGATTTAGGCATGATGGTGTTTGGTCACCCAACCTTGTCTGAAGCTATTCACGAAGCAGCATTGGCTGTGCATGGTCATGCCATTCACATTGCCAACAAGAAGAAGCGCTAAGTAAAAACTACAGCTACTCAGTAGTTAAAGAGTTCCGAAGAGTTCTCACCCCAAGGCGGCCATCAGCTCATAAGGCTTTTGGCCATCGATAACCCCCAGTTGACATGTCTACCTAATAACACATGTTCAACTTCGTCAAATGGAACAACACCATGAATTTGCACGAGTATCAGGGTAAGCAGTTGTTTGCCCAATATGGCTTGCCCGTTTCTAAAGGCATTGCTGCCGCAACCGTTGAAGAAGCTGTTGCTGCTGCAGACACAATTGGCGGCGATATGTTCGTCGTTAAAGCTCAAGTTCACGCTGGTGGTCGCGGTAAAGCGGGCGGCGTGAAGTTAGTGAAGAGCAAAGAAGATATTCGCGCTTTCGCTGAAAAGTGGTTAGGCAAGAATTTGGTGACTTACCAAACTGACGAAAAAGGCCAACCAGTAAGCCGTATTTTGGTTGAGACTTGCACTGACATCGCTAAAGAATTGTACTTGGGCGCTGTAGTTGACCGTTCAAGCCGTCGTATCGTGTTCATGGCTTCCACCGAAGGTGGTGTTGAGATCGAGAAAGTTGCACACGACACTCCAGAGAAAATCCTGAAAGTTGCAGTTGATCCGTTGGTTGGCGCTCAGCCATTCCAAGGTCGCGATTTGGCTTTCAAACTCGGTTTGGAAGGCAAGCAAATTAACCAATTCGTTAAGATTTTCTTAGGTCTTGCGCAATTGTTTAAAGAGAAAGATTTGGCCTTGTTGGAAGTTAACCCATTGGTTATTACTCCTGCTGGCGACTTGCACTGCCTGGATGCAAAATTAGTAATCGACGGCAACGCTTTGTACCGTCACCCAGAATTGAAAGCTATGCAAGACCCAACTCAAGAAGATGCGCGTGAAGCTCATGCCGCTGCTTGGGAATTGAACTATGTTGCTCTCGGTGGCGATATTGGTTGTATGGTTAACGGCGCTGGCTTGGCGATGGGCACCATGGACATCGTTAAATTGCACGGTGGCCAACCCGCTAACTTCCTCGACGTAGGCGGTGGCGCAACCAAAGAACGCGTTGTTGAAGCATTCAAAATCATTTTGTCTGATGACGCTGTAAAAGCAGTATTCATTAATATCTTCGGCGGTATCGTTCGTTGCGACATGATTGCTGAAGGTGTAATTGGTGCGGTTAAAGAAGTAGGCGTGAAAGTACCTGTTGTTGTTCGTCTGCAAGGTAACAATGCTGAATTGGGTGCAAAAGTGTTGGGCGAAAGCGGTCTGAACATTATTGCCGATACCGACTTGACTGGCGCTGCCAAGAAAGTTGTTGCAGCTGCTGCGAATCAATAAGGGGTGATGAAATGAGCGTTCTAATTAACAAAGACACCAAAGTAATTTGCCAGGGCTTCACCGGCGCGCAAGGTACTTTCCACTCTGAACAAGCGATTGCCTACGGCACCAAAATGGTTGGCGGTGTAACGCCAGGTAAAGGTGGTCAAACTCACCTTGGCTTGCCAGTATTCAACACCGTTGCTGAAGCAGTAGAAACCACTGGTGCAACCGCATCAGTCATCTACGTTCCAGCTGCATTCTGTAAAGACTCAATCCTTGAAGCAGCAAACGGTGGCATCAAGTTGATCGTGTGCATTACTGAAGGTATCCCAACTCTCGATATGCTTGACGCAAAAGTTAAGTGTGACGAATTGGGCGTGCGTTTGATTGGCCCTAACTGCCCAGGTGTTATTACTCCGGGCGAATGCAAAATCGGCATCATGCCAGGCCATATCCACAAGCCAGGTAAAGTGGGTATCGTTTCACGTTCAGGTACTTTGACTTATGAAGCTGTTAAGCAAACGACTGACTACGGTTTCGGCCAATCTACTTGCGTAGGTATTGGTGGTGACCCAATCCCAGGCTCTAACTTCATCGACATTCTGAAATTGTTCCAGGAAGACCCACAAACCGAAGCAATCGTAATGATTGGTGAGATCGGTGGTTCTGCAGAAGAAGAAGCAGCTGCTTACATCAAAGCAAACGTGACCAAACCTGTTGTATCTTACATTGCTGGTGTAACTGCACCTGCTGGTAAACGCATGGGTCACGCCGGTGCGATTATTTCTGGCGGTAAAGGTACTGCAGACGAGAAGTTTGCTGCACTTGAAGATGCTGGTGTAAAAACCGTTAAGAGCTTGGCTGATATCGGCAAAGCATTGAAAGAAATCACTGGCTGGTAATTCAGCTCGTTATTTTTATCCCGATGTAAAAAAGGCGACCTCAGGGTCGCCTTTTTTATTACATATTATTTCTCTAATTGTTTTTCGTGCTCCAACGATATTCTTGTCCCGCTTTCGTATCAACATCTATAAGAAACATTTTATCGAGTGATAATGAAGGTATATTTTTCTCCGTGTGCTTAATGGGCTTTTTAATGTGAGGCGTAGCATAAAACGGATTAGGGTTTTCGTCGCGCGCATTTTTGACCGTAAAGTTTTCAGCTTTAGGTAGAGGAGAATAAGTGCGCAGGCGCAAGTTTCCGCCGAGGCGCGATAAAATTTTAAGGTCTGTAACTACACCGCGCTGCCATTTCATATCTACCACAAACCCACCGCGCATCACTAAGCCTTTTACCTCTCCGCTAGGCCATGCTTGAGGAAGTGCTGGTAAAAAATGCAACGCGCCATCGTGACTTTGCGCTAGCATTTCCGCTATACCCGCAGTGAAACCAAAATTGCCATCAATCTGAAAGGGCGGGTGAGCATCAAACATGTTGGGGTAGGTGCCTCCTTCTTGAGATACTTTATTGTTATCCAAGGGTGCGGGTTTAATTTGTTCTCGAATTAATTTAAGTGCGCGGTCGCCGTCCAATAAACGCGCCCAAAAATTAATTTTCCAATTCATCGACCAGCCTGTAGAGGGGTCGCCACGTTGCTCCATAGTTACCCTTGCAGCATTAAATAATTCCGGTGTGCGAATAGGTGAAATTTGATTGCTGGGATGCAAACCGTACAAGTGAGAAATATGGCGGTGATTATCCATTGGATCATCCCAGTCATCTTGCCATTCTTGTAGCTGGTGATATTGTCCAATTTGCATGGGCGGAAGCTGATCTATAATAGCTTGCCACTGTTTAAGCTTGGTTTTTTCTTCCCCAAGAATTTTTGCGGCTGCAATGCTGTTCGTGAATAAATCAAATACCAATTGATTATCCATAGTGACGCCTGCAGCTATTTTCTTGCCTGTTGCTTTGGGTTCGTTTTCAGGCGACATTGAGGGCGATACAATTAACCACCCTGTGCGTTCGTCCTTTATTAGAAAATCTTCAAAAAATTCACAGGCACTTTTCATCAAAGGGAAAATACTTTTCAAAAATTGCTTGTCGCCTGTGTATAAATATTTTTGCCAGAGATGCTGTACAAGCCATGCATTGCTGGTTGGCCACGCGCCCCAAGATCCATCGACACCACCACTAATTCGCCAGATATCCGTATTGTGATGCGCCATCCAACCGCGCGCTCCATACATAAGGCGAGCACTGTCTTTACCTGTTTCCGATAGATCACGAATCAAACTGATAAGTGGCTCATGGAGTTCATTGAGATTAGTGATCTCTGCTGGCCAATAATTCATTTCTGCATTGATATTAATGGTGTATTTGCTATCCCATGCGGGTTTTTGATGTGGGTTCCATAGCCCTTGTAAGTTTGCGGGTTGCGAACCCGGTTGAGATGATGAAATCAACAAATAGCGGCCAAATTGAAAATAAAGGCTAACTAATTGCGGGTCTTGTTGTTGAGCAAAACCGCGAATACGCTGATCAGTAGGTTGCTGTGCAATTTCATTTATACCGAGGTCTAAACTGACTCGGTCAAAATAGCCACGATAAAATTCACTGTGCGCAAGTTCGCGCTCGGTAAAGCTATTTTTATTTGCAGTAAATTTTTGCTCTGCAGTTGCCATGTATTGCTGCGCGCGTGTTAAAGCGTTTGCGCTTAGATCGTGATAGTTAACAAAATTGGTTGCCATAGAAATTAACAGCAAAACGTTAGATGCATTGGATACTGTTAATGTGCTTCCTGCCGCTTCTACTTTGCCATCGTGTTGGATAACTTTTACTAAATTAGCGAGCTGAACCTGACCTTTAATCCCTTCATGGTCAATGGACTTACCTTGCATGAGCAGTGTGCCTTTAAGCGCATCTGCTTGGCTTGGCATTTGATCAGGGTGTGATAATCCCAACGTAAAATTGAGTGCATTGTTTTTGCTTGCACTTAAGCGAACAACAATTACTTGATCGACAAAAGAGCTAAAAATTTCACGCTCATAGTGTACATCGCCAATGCTATAACGAGTGCGGGCGATTGCATTGCTAATATCTAGATCACGGTAGTAATTTTGGTATTTTTCATGCCCTTGAAAATCCAGGGTGAGTTGACCAGCTGTTTGATAAGGCATTCCTTGAGCGCCTTGGCTGGTAATTGTTTTTTCCGCCATAGTAGATGCAGCGGTATAGTCACCAACGCTGATTAAGCGACGAATTTCCGCCAATGAGTTGAGTGCGGCAGGGTTGATATTGTTGTGTGGTCCGCCTGCCCAAAAAGTATCTTCATTCAGTTGGAGTGTTTCCTTTGCCGCTCCACCATATACCATAGCGCCCAATCGACCATTGCCCAAGGGTAGGGCTGATTCCCATTGCGCGGCGGGTTTGTCGAACCAAAGCTTTAAGGGCATCGGGTTTGCATAGCTTTGGTTTGTAATGAGTAAGAGACACAGGCTCGTTAGAAGCCAACGTAAAAAATAGTGCATTTGTCATTCCTGAAAAGTGAACAAAACGAGGCCGCATTTATAATAAGTAAGTGTTGCGGGTTATTAAATTGGAAAAGTAATCTCGGTAATTCTGTCAGTGAAATTGGGTTTCATTTTTAAAATGAATTTTATTTATGATTTCCTGGCAGTACCCTATGCGGATATAGGCTTATGGTCAATCTGGAATTAAGATAAGAAAATTAAAGCTAAGAAAATTAAGGATAAGAACATTCAAAGTAACAACCTTAAAGGTATAAAGATTGCGACTCGGAAAAAGACTTAAAAAAATAGAATCCATGGTCCCTGAAAATTACGACCATATTTGGGATTGCTGCTGTGATCATGGTTTTCTAGGTGCAGCTTTGCTTTCCAAAAATGCTGCACCCTATATTCATTTTGTTGATATTGTTGCAGAGCTAATGCATACCCTAGAAAAAGAGCTCAGTCGCTTCTTTCCTGGGGATTCCAGTTCCGCTTCCCTATGGCAAGTGCACTGTGTAGATGTGTCTACGCTACCATTAAAAAGCTACCGCGGAAAACATTTGGTTATTATTGCGGGTGTAGGTGGCGATTTAATGACGAGGTTTGTTCACGCTATTAGTCAAAACCACACAGGTATTGAAATAGATTTTTTGCTGTGCCCGGTACATCACCAATTCACGTTAAGACAACAATTGATCAAGCTTGATTTTAGTTTGCTGACCGAAGCATTGATAATCGAAAACCAACGCTTCTATGAAGTTTTATTGGTATCCAGCAAACCTGATGCCAGCTCAGCGATAAATCCTGTCGGCAGTTTAATATGGCAATCACATATACCGGAACAATTAAAGATTATGACCGACTATTTAGCTAGCGTTCTAGCGCACTACCAAAGAGTGCAATTGAGTTCCAATTCAGATGTGCAACACATTATTGATGCTTATAGAGCTATACGTATTTGATTATTTTATGTCTTTGGCATTACTGTTAAATTTCATTAATTTTCCATCAGGCAAGGTTGCAATCACTGACATGGCGTCGATATTTTTATCATTCCATGTAATATTTTTCGCACCAAAATTTGCCACTATCACAGTGCCGTCAGAAAATTCTGTTTGTTGCAGCAATGCATCCTCGGTAAGATATTTAAAGCTTATTAAAGCTTTATCATAAAGCTGGGAATGCAGTGGGCGGAAAAAGCTATCAATTCGCTTCAAGTAAGCCAGGCGCGTTGGCGCTGAGTCAAGGCTAATATTTAATAGAGGCGGCACATTATAAAGTTGTTGTAATAATTCTGTGAATTGCTGCGTTTCTTTAAATTTCAAATTATCTAAGGTCCAGTGATTGGTCGTGATCACGCTATCGTGAAAAGCAGCTTGGAATAATGGTAAGCGGCGAGCAGGGTTAAAATACAGCGCCTGATATTCGGGTTTGATAGATGCTCTCTTAAAAAAGAAATCGGGTTGATGCGATGGAAACCATTTGCCTAGAAAAAACGGTGAAGACACATTTTTGCGCATATCTTTATCGCCCCAACCGAAACCACGCACTTGTGTGCCATGTGCAAAAGTAATGCTGCTATTGGCTACTGCGTGGCCATCCTCAGAGCCAACAATAACCTGCAGCTTTTTCCCAATCCATGCCATACCATCAATACGATTTTTTGCATCCTGCGCTTGTGAAGTTAGTTTCTTTGGGTCGAAATCATCAAACAACATTCCTGTTGCATCTACATCTAAAAACCAACTGTTAAAACCTAATTCACGCTGCAATTCTTGTACGCGTTTTTCCATTAAAGGGCGAACGCAAATTGGGTTTGTGTAAACCCCTTGGTTTTGAAACCCCGTTTTGCGTTTGCCATTTTCCAGCAGGATTCCACACTTCAAAAAAGTATTTTGGCCCATTTGTGCAGACAGCCAGCTTGGGTTGTTGTTGCCATTGGGGAGGGCGGTGTCATAAGAATCATAAGGCGCAATTAAATAACCGGCAGAGCGCGCTGCTTGTATTCCTGCTGGGTTTGCAAAGCCAGCTGTCCACTTGGGCACTCCTAACCAGAGTTTATCTAACCCCCCTGTTTTTAATTGTGTAATTAACGCAGGGTTTAAATCGCCCCATGTCTCAGGTGGGTTTAGCGCCGAACCCAATGTATTAAGAATCCAACTGAGACGCTGTTTAAAAATCTCGGAGGAGTAGCCTGGGTGAGCCTGCTCAAGCCCTTCATTAATCGCATGAATTAAAACCTGTTGAAAATATTTGTTGGTTTCAATAGCGGAAGATGCAGCTGCTTCATGAGCATCAGGTTGTTTTAACCAGGCCGTAGGTATGAGTTGTTGTAATAGTTTCCAATTTTTTACATCGCGCGGCGTCAGCAGGCGTTCGCCCCAAATGTAGAGATGGCTTGCACCTATTAAACGATGCCCATCTGGCACTGCGGCTAATTTATTTTTTAAAGAAACAAATTGTTCTTGTGCTTGTGACCAGGTGCGATAACGTTTTGCGGGAGCTAACAAATCTTTTTCATCAATGCTGATACGTACTTCAAATGATCGTGCTTGATCTAAATGAATAAACCTATGCTTGTTTGAAACGGCGACACCGTTTTCATCTGCCTTAAAGGTGATGGTGTTATTAAAGGGGTTCGCGTAAATAACAGAAAGCACATGTTGTCCATCGTCAAAGCCAATGGCAGGTAAGCTTAAATCTTGAGTCGTATTAATATTTTGGTATTCACTTTGTAGTACTTCTCGCCATTGTTTATCCATTGTGGGAATGTAGCTACCTTCGAATAAAGGCAGAATTAAAGCCTTGGCTCCCGAAGGTGTTTGCGGCCACGTAATGTCACTGGGTGTTGTTCGTGTAAAGCGTACAACAAAAACATCGCTTTCCAGCACAGCTTCTATTTGAACGCCTTCACGCTGCCATGTAATCAGTGCATCAGTTTTCGTTAAGTCGCTGATTTTGGCGCTGGTTATACCAGAAGAAATTATCAAATTTTTACCCTTGGCCATCTCTACACTGGCGGCCAAGGTTTGTGGGTCAATGGTAAAACGAAATCCGCTTTTAGGGTCGCTCAAGGTTAATGCGGTCGCCATAGATGGCCACATGACCAAACTCAAAAGGTAAAAAAATCGCATAGGAGTTATCACTGTCTTTAAATTGCTGGCGTTGAAATTGCTGTGTATATTAGGCGAAAAAACTCAAGTGCTGGCGACAATTTCTATGAATAAGAATTATTATGTAATTTTTGGCGCCGCCGTGAAAGAAAACGGTGAACCTAGTGGCACTTTGGCGCGCAGAACAATGGGCGCTTTCGCGCTTTCGCAAAAGCAAGGAAATGCGTGCTTTTTAGCTACGGGTGGTAAAGGGCGATACGGTGATTCAGAAGCATCTGTGATTGCTAAATTGCTTTTAGCAAAGGGAGTGACGCGGGAACATATTCTCCTTGATGAACACGCCAGCGATACGCTTGAGTCTATTGTGAATTGCAGCGCCATTCTGAAACAACAAGCGAATGCATCTTCTATTTATACTTGCTCAAGCCCTTATCACAATTGGCGTTGCCAAATTTTGTTTCGGTTGTCGGGAGTTAAAGCTGTTCGAGGAGATATGCCGTCAGATAGGCCAGCCTTAGGGACGCGTAAGTGGTTGTTTTATTATTGCCGTGAGTTAGTCGCAATCCCATGGGACATTTTTTTGTTGGGGTTAAACAAAATAAATAAAGGAGTCTGAGTGTGAAGCATAAATATCTTATTTCTATTTTTTTGGCACTGGCGCTAGCCGCCGTTTCTTACAAAGCATTTTTTCCTCAAGATAAACCGATTCCATTGTCGGAAGATGAAAAAAAAGGCATGCATTTATTGGAGGTGGCCAAACAGGCATGTTTGTCTGGTAAGACAGATAAAGCCTCGGTTGATTTAAATGCAAAGTTTGATAGTGCGACTCAGCTAAGTGTTGGTGCAAATGCCAATGCTACCAATTTGTCTGGGGCGCTGAATTACTTGGATGACACGATTAAGGCATCTCAAGATAATGAAATCAGGGATTGCTTTAAGCCTTATATGGAAGCTGTAAAGCAGTGTGTGTTAGGCAAGTGCCCGTCATCTGCAGATGTACGTGCCCCAAAAACAATTGAGTTCCAGTTCACCTACAAACCTAAAGTGCCTTTGTACATAAAAGAAAAAGAAGTTTTCTTTGGTGTGCAATACAGCACGGGTAGCCGGTTGCTGGTGTTGCAAAACAATGGTTATTTTGTGGAGAGCGTTGAGTTTCCTAATAGCGGCGAACCTATTGTTGCTGAGATTTCGCCAGTAACGACAGATGGAAATAAAAACGCGGGAAATATTATTTCTTTTGCGTTAGATCGCGCTGCGGTTGCAGATTACACGAAGAATAAATTTACCCAATATGACTGCGTTGCGGATGAAGGCTGCAAACACAATAAGCTATCGCCCTTATGGTTTAATTGGAAATCACAAGCCGAACCAAAAGTTTCCAGCGTGTGGTTTATACCAAGTGCATATGCCGACTCAGCAAAAGATTTTTGGTCGATCCCGAACCTTGAAACACTCAATGATAAAAATTCAGAACGAACCGTTGGCTATACCCATTTTTCTGTAACCTCCGAAAAGCCCTTGAATATTGATGCTGATGCATTTTTTTACGATATAACCGCAAACGGCGTGGCCGCTAATATCAATGGTGTGACGGGTTCCTATCGCGCGATAAAATATGACCCTTCATTGCCGCTTAATATCGAGTTTGGGCTACAAAATTTAAACTTTTCAGGTAATGACGGCGGGTGTGATGCCATAGGCTTAACTATTCGCTTTATAAAAGATGGCACGCTGTTGGATAGCACTATTCACTTAAAAAGATCTTACATCGCTCTGCGTGATGCCGGAAAAGTCACTTCCAATATTAATGATGTAGAAGTCTCATGGACGGGTAAGTACATAAGAGCGGGCAAAGAATATGACAATGAAGTTTTCTTATTGTCCAAGCTTGTTTCAAAAGACCTTGATTTCGACACTCACAAAGCAAAAATACAAGCTGCCGTTACGGAAATAGAAACCGTTAAAAATGATTTCAATAACTTAAAACTCACGTTCAACAATCAACCCTTGGTTGCAGTTGTTAGGCCGTCGCTCACCAAAATCTCTTATAGCTTGGCGGTAGGGATTGTAGAAGACAATAAACAAATACGTTTTACCTTCGATGAAAATAAAGCACAAGAATTAAAAAGCTTCTTAATTGCACAAAGAGAGAACAGCTCTAAGGCCAAACGAGTAATTGACCCTGGCTTGTTTGTATACAAAATAAGAGGCGATGCCAGCTATGTTCCATCGCCTCAGGTATGTTTTGGCCGTGAAGTGAATAACACGTAAATTGAGTTTGTTAATTACCATCTAGTGATGTGTTGAGGCATAAATTATTTTGAGTTCTTCTTTGGCTAATTCAATGCCTTCCTCAGCGGCTTCTTTGAGCAATTGAAGCCCTCTGGGTTTATTTTGTTGGGTTTGATCGGTGCCGTAGTAAAGATTAAAACCATGCGTAAATTTAGAATGAGAATGACCTTGCGAAATGGCTCGTTCCAAATAAAAGGAAGATGATTCATCTTGTTCTGCAACCATGTCGCCATACAGATACAACACACCCAAGCGATAAGAAGCATCCGCTAACCCGCCTTTAGAGGCTGCTTTTAGCAGCGCAACACTACGCTTTTCAAAATCCTCATCGCTTTCATTCAGGCGCTCCAAGCTAAAACTTGAATATAAAAGCTGCGCGTAAGGGTCGTTAGCATCAATGAAAGGCGCAATTAATTCGTAAAGTTCTTCTACATCGCCATTCTCAAAAAGTTGATCGGCTTTTTCTCTAATACTGCTTTCCATATTCTCGTTCTTTAATAGGTTATATAAATGGGGCTAGCTCTATAACACTAGTCTACATACAGCTAATGAGCTTTCGGTGAAGCAGGTTTTCCAAAATGAGACTTTAATGCAATCAGTAACCCTGCGCCCGCGATAATCACCATGCCAAGCACACTTAAAGCATCTGGTGTGGCATCAAAAATCAGCCAGCCGAGTAAGCCCGCCCAGAGTAATTGCAAATAAGTTACCGGCGCTAGAACAGATGCAGGCGCATAGCGGAAGGCGAGTGTAAATAAAAAGTGCCCCAAGCCGCCCGCTAAACCCATGCTAAAAAATAAGGCGAGCTCCAAATAGCTAGGTACTTTATTTTCCCAAAACCAGGGTAGGGCGATACCGAAAACAATGGAGCCCACCAGTGCGGTATAAAACAACATGGTCACTGCTTTTTCTGTACTGGATAAAACTCGCGATAGTAATTGGTAGGCGGCGCCAGCACAGGCCGCTAAGAGTGCAAATACAACGCCATAAACATCTAACCCACTGCTTGGCCGTGCGATTAAGAGCACGCCACCAAAACCTGCCACTACGGCAATCCAACCCAGGCCACCAATTTCTTCGCCCAGTACAAAAGTGGCAAATAAAGCGACGAGCGTGGGAGCAAGAAAATTAATCGCAGTGGCTTCTGCGAGTGGCATGCGCTGCAATGCCAAGCCTACAAATAACGATGCAGTTGTCAGCATTGCGGCGCGCACAATGACCAAACCAGTACGCTGGGTTTTAATCAGTTTTTCAGGGCTGCGCGGCGCTAATATTATGAGCATTAATGCGCAGTGCACTAAATAACGCATAGCGACCACAAAGGGTACGTTAAAGTGGGCGGTTAAATATTTGGTCGTGGTGTCCATGCAAGCAAAAAATAAGAGGCCAGAAGCGGCGAGGAGTACGCCTTTAAACGCTTTTGGTGCTGCTTTCGCCTGCATGTGAGCGGACGGGTCAGCGAGGGAGTTTTTCATGCGCGTTAATCCAATGAGCAAGCTTGCCATCATAAGCCAATGAATGTGTAGGCTGCATCCTTTTGCAGTATTTATGAGACGTTTTGGTGTTGTAAATATTAGAAAAGCTCGGCTCCGTTTTGGTTTTGTGGGCTAGACTGCCACTTAACCAAAATCGGCGGATTACCTTGATCCGTTATCTCGGTTTCAGTATCTGTGGTAATTACCACTTTTTATCGTTAGACGCTCCCTGTAAGGAGGAAAGTCATGCAATATTCTGTGTCATTCACTCGTCGTTTTACTGCCACCGCAGCGCCTTTGGCGTTATTGGGTAGCTTATTGTTTGCTCCTGCGGTGATCGCGCAAACGCAAATCCCAACACCGCCCGCGTGTAAGGATACGAAATGTAAATTTTTGGATACCTCACTAACACCGCAAGTGCGCGCTGCAGATTTAGTATCGCGTATGACACTACAAGAAAAGGCGGAGCAAGTTGGCCATATAGCACCAGCCGTTCCACGTTTAGGTATTCCCCAATACAACTGGTGGAATGAAGGTTTGCACGGCGTTGCGCGCGCGGGTATTGCCACAGTGTTCCCGCAGGCGATTGGTATGGCGGCATCTTGGGATGAAGCCATGATGCAAACTGTAGGTGATGTTATCAGTACCGAATTCCGCGCTAAATATATTGAGCATTTACACCCTAACGGTGGCTCCGATTTCTATCGCGGCTTAACCGTGTGGTCGCCCAATATCAATATTTTCCGCGACCCACGTTGGGGCCGTGGTCAAGAAACTTACGGTGAAGACCCGTACCTTGCCGGCCGTTTGGGTATTGGTTTTATCAAAGGTTTGCAGGGCGATGATCCTAAATTCTTCAAAACTATCGCCACGTCCAAACATTTTGCGGTTCACAGCGGGCCGGAATCCAATCGTCACAAAGAGAGCGTTTTCCCAAGCCCACGCGACTTGGAAGATACCTATTTGCCTGCCTTCCGTGCCACAGTGACGGAAGCGAACGTGCAATCGCTTATGTGCGTTTACAACGCGATTAATGGTGTACCTGGCTGCGCCAACGAAGAGTTAATGGAAAAATATTTGCGCAAAAGTTGGGGTTTTAAAGGTTATGTGGTTTCAGATTGCGGCGCTGCGGCTAACATCTACCGCGAAGACAGTCTGCACTACAAGAAAACGCCAGAAGAGGGCGTTACCGCCGGTATTAAAGCGGGTATGGATTTAATTTGTGGCGACTATCGCAACCGTATGACCACAGAAGTTCAGCCGATTATTAATTCGGTTAACGCGGGTCACTTGCCGCAAGCAACCCTTGATCAATCATTGGTTCGTTTGTTCACGAGCCGCATGCAATTGGGTATGTTTGATAATTATGCCTCACTGCCTTTCGCCGAGATAAAAGCAACTGATTACGACACGCCTGCAAATCATGCCGTCTCATTAGAGATGGCAAAAAAAACCTTGGTGCTGTTGAAGAATGATGGGTTATTGCCTTTGAAGGCTGCGCCTAAAACCATCGCAGTCATTGGCCCTAATGCAGATAGTTACGACACACTTGTGGGCAATTATTACGGCAAGCCCTCCAAGCCAATTACTGTGTTAGATGGTATTCGTGCGCGCTTCCCAGATTCCAAAATTGTTTACGTTGAAGGTACAGGTTTGGTTGGCCCGGCTGAACCAACCGTACCTGATTCCGCTGTTTGTTTGGATGCAAAATGCAAAACCAAAGGCTTGAAAGCAGAGCATTTTGCGGGTGTTAAATTATCAGGCGAACCAACCTTAACGCGTAACGATCCTAACGCACGTTTTGATTGGCAAGGCGAAGAACGCGAATCATCTATACGTTGGACTGGCTTTATCAAAGCGCCTAAATCGGGTGAGTATCAATTCCGTTTCTCCAGTGAAGGCGGTTACCGCGTTTGGGTTGGCGATACCTTGGTGGTAGACGAATGGCGCGTGGGCGATGCACCTTCTATTTTGTCTGGAACAACCACGCTAAAAGCGGGCACTGTTTACCCTGTTAAAGTTGAATCTTTCCAGGTTGGGCCACGCGGTAATCAAAAATTATTGTGGAGCTTGCCAATAGACGCCGGTAAAGAAGCGGTGGATGCCGCGAAAAAAGCTGACCTTGTTGTTTTCGTGGGCGGTTTATCGGCGCGTGTTGAAGGCGAAGAAATGAAAGTGAAAGCGGCAGGTTTTGACGGCGGCGACCGTACCAGTATCGATTTGCCTGCACCACAACAAGCGCTACTTGAACGCTTACACGCAACCAAAAAACCAATGGTGTTGGTGTTAATGAACGGCAGTGCGCTCTCCGTAAATTGGGCAGATAAAAATGTGTCTGCCATTGTGGAAGCTTGGTATCCCGGTAGTGAAGGCGGTACTGCGGTGGCTAGTTTGCTCGCGGGCGATTACAGCCCATCTGGCCGTTTGCCTGTAACCTTCTACAAATCTGCGGATCAATTGCCAGCTTTTAGCGATTACAAAATGGATGGCCGTACTTACCGTTATTTTAAAGGCGATGTGCTTTATCCCTTCGGTCACGGTTTAAGTTACACCACATTTAATTACGCAGCGCCAAGCTTATCCGCAACCTCTATTAAAGCGGGCGATGCTGTAAAAGCAACGGTGAATATCACCAACGCCGGCCAACAAGAAGGCGAAGAAGTTGTGCAGTTATATGTGACTAAACCTAACGACCCTGCAAACCCAACTTTGGCAGGCTTTGCTCGCGTAAATTTAAAAGCGGGTGAAACCAAAGCTGTAAGCATTAATTTGGATGCTCGCGCTTTGTCACTGGTGGATGTAAAAGGTGTTCGCAAAGTTCAAGCGGGTGATTACACCTTACACTTGGGCGGCGGCCAACCTAAATACGTTAAAGCAGCGACTGCTAAGTTGGTTGTCACTGGCGAATTTGTATTACCTAAGTAATCAACCTTGGGTGTTTACATCTACTAAATAAAAACGGCGGCCTCTGCAAAGAGGCCGCCGTTTTTATTTGTGCGTGAGATTCTTAAATTAAAACCTAAGGGGGATTTAAGTAGGGAGTCGTCATCCTCGCTTGCGGGGATCCAGCTCTTGATCTTAGTGTCTAAAGGCTGGATCCCCGCTGCGCGAGGATGACGACTCCCTTTCTATAGAGGTTTATCGTAATGACTTCTTGGCTAAGTGCTATTAAAATTAATTCCTTCGACTGCTACACACCCAGGGTGAGCGGTAGTGATAAATAAGTTGGAATAAAATCTGGGGAGTTATATAGTTGGCGCAGTTTAATAAACTGTTAGCTTAATGGAATAGCTGAGTGAATCTTTAAAATTTAGAAATCAAAGAACTACTAAATCTACATGCTTCAGTTATCGCTGAACTTCGGGACAGAAATGTCGTAAGAACCCAAAACAATCCCTTGGGCGACTACACTGAATGGCTGGTATCGAAAGCTTTAAAATTAGAGCTTCAATCAAATTCTAAAATAGGCTACGACGGAATTTCCGAAACTGGGTTACGTGTTCAAATTAAAGGCCGTCGTATTACCCCGAAAAATAAATCTCGCCAGCTAAGTGCAATAAGAAAATACGAATATAAAGACTTTGATCTTCTGGCAGCGGTATTATTTAATGAGATATTTGAAGTTATTGAAGCCTATCTCATTCCTCATGAAGTTGTTGGTGAGTACGCAGTTCAGAGAAATCACGTTAATGCTAGAATTTTAATATTAAAAGGGCCAATATTAAAAGACAAAAGAGTTGAAAGAATTCAGTTATAAAAGTAAAAGCTAACAAATCGTTGAAGCACCGTGCACTTCGTGCACTGGACAGCTTTTAAGTCGCGCTTTTGTGCTTTTGCTACGCAAAAGTATTCCACAAAATCACAACTTAAAAACTGCCGCTTAGTTCGGCGTTAGTTTAGGATATGTATGAAGCTATTTCAGTGGACGCTATTTATAGATATGCTTGGTTACAGAGATATAAATGGAGAAATCTCCGATGACGAATCAGCATCAGAGTTTATTTCTTTCATGGAGTTGAACAAGGAATTGCTTATAGGTTTTGATTCGCAGAAATCCAGAGATCACTACGCAAAATTTCAATCATTTAACCTGTATGAGTTTTATGAGATTAAGTATGCATTTGTCTCGGATTCAATAATTATTACCTATGTTCCGCAAGAGGTTAACTCTGAAAAACACGTCAATTTAAAATTTAAACATTCCGCAAATGCGTTATTTATTATTTTAATGAGATTACAGATATTAATATTCCATTGTTTTACTGAGAAAAATATATTTCTTAGAGGCGGAATATCTAATGGCTTTTGCGCTATAAAAGATGGATTTGTTGTTGGTGAGGGGTTAATAGATGCCTATATAGCTGAAAGCAAAAAAGCTAAAAACCCTAGAATTGTGCTATCTGAAAGAACAGCTTCTGAATCTAAAATCATGTCTAGTGTGCAAGACATAGCTAATGAAATGTATAACGCACAGTCAATAATCAAAAAAGACGACGACGGTTTATTTTTCTTGGATTACTTAGGCTATCTTTTTGCTTGGGCAGATGAAAATATACCAATGGTAAGAGCCAACAAAGCTAAAAACCCTCAAGGCTTTAATGCCCAATTAGAGTTGGCCATGTCTTATGTTTCTAAACATGCGAATATTGTTAGGCGCAGTTATAGCGAGATCGCTGATAAAATATCTAATCTGAATCCTGATAACTCTGAAGAATTGAAAACCTTAAATGAAATATTAAAAAAATACGAATGGCTGAAAAATTATCACAATAACTCGGTTCGTGGTCGCATAGGTTTTGACCTTTTCGTTATAGAATAAAACTAACAAGTCGCTCAAGCAGCGCACTACGTGCGCTGGACAGTGTTTAAGTCGCAGTTTTGTGGTTTTGCTGCGCAAAATTATTCCACAAAACCGCAACTTAAAAACTGCCGCTTAGCTCGGCGTTATGTGAGAAGAAAAATGAAGAGTATTAGCTTTGCACTAATATTTATCTCGGTGATTTTCATTGCTACTATATCCTCTATAGAAAAAATCACAGTCTCAAATGCTTTCGGTTGGTTTGGGTTTTCGATTGCGACGGGTTCTATAGCTTATTTTAGTTTGTTCGCGCCCTATGGCTTACAAACTCATACAACAGTATTTGGTCGTCGGCAAAAACATCTACATCCAGTAGCTTTAATACCTTCCAAAGTTGTAATGCTGATTCTTTTTCCGGTGATTCTATGTTTGGCGCTTAGTTTTGGGTTCTACACTCATGCCATTTAAAACGCATGACTCTACTTCGTTCCGCAGAATGGTTTTTAAGTCGCAGTTTTAGCTAGACGCTCTCACGGGTTACAGCGTAAAAACATTTCATAAAACCCAACTTAAAATTGCCGCTTTGCTCGGCATTAGACTAAAAAGCACATGACCGATATTTATCGTAAAGTTCATTTGGGTTTTTTCCGAAAGCCGCTGTTAAAAATTACTGAGCATGGGTTCATCTATGAGGGAAAGATTTATTCATTATCTGACATTAGTGAAGTTAGGCTGGTTGGTGGAAATGGTTCACCAAAACTACTTGGAATTGATCTTTCTGATGGCAAGAAAATTCTAATTAATTCAAGCGCGTTAGAGCTAAACGGGAAAAAATATAACAACGGCTTCATATCCGGAACAAATGACGCTTTTGAAAAATTGAAAGCTTATTTTATACCTGCTTAAAATTAACAATAACTTTAATAAAAAGTGGGTTGCTGTTCTTTTATGATTTCGAAGTCAAATGTTTTTAGTTAAGGAGGTAGTATGCCAGTCGGAGAAATTGCAGTAGAGGTTTTGGGCGGAGCGCTTAGATTTGTTGGGAGTATCTTCACTGAGGTTATCTTTGAAATATGTGTGAAAGGGCTGGGCTATGTAATATGTAGGTCTTTTTCTCGCTCGGTAAGCCCTGACGGTATACTTGTTGTGGTAGTTGGGTTTGCTGCTTGGATATTCATATTAATATTCATTGTGCTTTATTTTAGTTATGAATATATTTCTTCCCAAATTGAAATAGACCGCTGTTTAGATGTGGGTGGTAGTTATAACTATAAAGTCAATCAGTGCAATCAAACAAGCGCTTAGGTATGTGGTCAATCATCACAGTTTTAAGTAGCCAATTTATTTTTTCTGCGTAAAATATCTACAAAATAAAAACCTAAAAACTGCCGCTTAACTTAATCGTAGCTTTTACAAGGAAATAACGTCATATGACAAGTCCAGAATTTCTAGTTATTTTTCTTAACGCAAGTATTATCTTGGTCGCATACCTATCTGTGTACCCTAAGCTCGCAGGTAATAGCTTTAGAAAAATATCATTTTATGATTTCTTTATGTCTGGCTTGGCTCTTTGTGTAGTGGGGTTTAAGTTTTGGGGTTCAGGCTATGAGTTTAGTTTGATTGTATTCAACGTAAATTGGTTTTGGTACACCTTGGCAACTTATGCCGCTATAGAAATCCCAATCATGCTGTGGTATTTCAAGAAAAATGGTGTAGTAATGAAACTCTAATCAGGTGTTTCAGTAGCAAGCAATCATAAAACCCACGCATCGCTCAGGGTGAGCCATTGCGGTAAAAATTAATACTCACAACTTAATAACTATCGCTTAGCTGAGGTTACAGATAATTATGAAAAAATATGCCATCGCCAGCTTAATAATTTTTCTGTCTCAGCAATGTTATTCAAATGAATGGATAGCATTTGGTGAGCAACCTAAGCTTTTGGAGAATGAACAGTTAGAAATTAATCTTTGGAAGTATTTGGAGAAAGAAAGTAAGGCTAAATTTGAACCAAAAGAAACCTATAGATTTCAGTATAAATATATCAACAAGTCTTCAATTTATATCAATGCGCTTTGTCGACCTGTACGGCAAAACAAATCGCAACCATGGTTTGACGGCCCAACTTCTGAAGAATTAAGAGAAAATTTCTTTCAGGTGAAACATGGGGGCAGCTGTTTTTTCAATGTTGTTTACGATGTTAGGAAAGCTAAATTTAACTCATTGTATGTAAGTCTGGAGGAATAATCCGTAGAAATTCCCTCAAGTAATCCGTTAACACGTACCAGCTCTTTAATATGCGACTTCGCCAAGCTCTACCATGTTGGAATTCTTATGAATAGCCACCGAATTAGTCAAAAGATGATGTTGAAGTGAAACCTGATTACCGTTCTCAGCTAGCAATCAAACCTTCTCTTCATCGCGCAGCGTCAATACTTCAAAACCATCCGCAGTTACTGCAATCGTGTGTTCCCATTGCGCAGATAATTTTTTGTCGCGAGTAACTACTGTCCAGCCATCGCGTTTTGTTTTTACTTTGGCTTCGCCTTGGTTGAGCATTGGCTCAATTGTGAAGGTCATACCTTCGCGTAATACTAGGCCAGAGTTAGGTTTGCCGTGGTGGAGTATTTGCGGGGCTTCATGCATTTGGCGGCCAATGCCGTGGCCGCAATATTCGCGCACAACGGAGTAACCATTTGCGTTGGCGAATTGTTGAATCGCATAACCAATATCACCGAGCGTTGCGCCGGGTTTTACAGCGCGAATGCCTTGCCACATAGCGGCGTAGGTTTTTTCTACCAAACGTTTTGCCAGCGGTGTGACATCGCCAATCATATACATCTTGCTGGAATCGGCGATAAAGCCATTTTTTTCCAAGGTGATGTCCACATTAATAATATCGCCCGATTTTAAAAAATGGCTGGCCGAGGGCATACCATGGCAGACAACATCATTCACCGATGTATTAAGTGAATAGGGGAAATCGTATTGGCCTTTGCTTGCAGGACGTGCTTTTAAGGTGTTGGTAATAAAATCATCAACCAAGTTATTGATGCTCATGGTCGATATCCCAGCGACAACCAGTGGATCGAGGTAAGCAAACACTGATGCCAGTAGCCTGCCGGATTTGCGCATTAACTCCACATCGCTACTGCTTTTTAGTACCACCTTATCCATTAATCACTTTACTCAGTGCTGGCTTTTGCGCAATAGGCTCGCCTATATCAACGGCGGCAAGGCGGAATTGTTCGCGCAATAGTTCGCTGTAGGTCAAGGTTGGGTTAGTCTCGGCCAGCATCCCCATTTTTATCCAATATTCAGCCTGTGAATTTATAGAGCGCACCATTGCCGCGCTGGCTTTGCGGATTTCTTCATGTAACTCATCGCTAATTTTCACAATACCCATATTCACCTCAATATACGAAACGTATATGTATCGTATATATGGATGAGTAAAAGCGCAAGCGGGTGAAACTCACTGAATCGTTCGAATATGCGCAAGGTTCAAGCAGGCTGGAGACGCGGGTCAAAGAAAAGAAGCAATCAATTTACCTAATACACTGACTGCCTCTTCTATTTTTGCATTCCACACATTGCCGTAATTAATCCGAATGCAGTTTCTAAACCGTTGGCTGGCAGAAAATATAGGGCCGGGTGCAATGCTAATCCCTTGCGCCAGTGCGAGTTTAAATAATTGCAGCGAATCCACTTGTGGTGGTAATTCAACCCACAAAAAATACCCGCCTTTCGGTTGGGTAACTCTTGTACCTTGTGGGAAATAACGTTCAATCGCGACCAACATTTTTTGCTGCTGCGATTCCAATGCTTCACGCAACTTGCGTAGGTGGCGATCAAAACCACCGTGTTGTAAATAATCGGCGATGGCAGCTTGCGCCGGAACCGAGGGAGAAATGGTTGTCATTAATTGCAACCGATTAATTTGCTCTGCAAATTTTCCACCCGCAACCCAGCCTACGCGATAACCCGGCGCTAGGCTTTTTGAAAATGAGCTGCAATACATCACTAAATGTTGCTGATCAAAACTTTTCAAAGGTTTGGGCTGGTGAATACCAAAATATAATTCTGCATAAACATCATCTTCAATGGTGGGTAATTGATACTGCGCAATTAATTCGCAAAGCTTTTGTTTCTTTTCATCGCTCATGCTGGCGCCGAGTGGATTTTGAAAACTGCTCATCACCCAGCAGGCTTTTATGGGCAGGCGCGCAAGGCTATCGGCCAGAATATCCAAATCAATACCGTCGCGCGGGTGCACCGGAATTTCAACGGCTTTTAATTTTAAGCGCTCTAACACTTGCAGCTTGGCGTAAAACGCGGGCGATTCAATGGCTACCAAATCGCCAGGATTGGTGACGGTTTGCAAACACAAATTCAAGGCTTCTAATGCGCCATTGGTGATCACTAGTTCATCCGCAGGAAATTTATTGCCAATTGCCATAGCGCGCAGTGTAATTTGGCGGCGCAAGTTGGCGTTTCCGGCCGTCATATCGGCTACTACCGCATGGGCGGGCATTTCGCGCAGGCTTTTAGTCATGGAGCGCGCCAAGCGTTGCAACGGAAATAAATCGGGGCTGGGAAAGGCTGAGCCTAAAGGAATTGTGGTGGGGTCTTTAATGGAATTCAAAACAGAAAATACTAATTCACTCACATCCACATCGGTTGCATTAGTTTCTTGATGTGGGTGAGCCAAATCTGCAAATTGTGGTTCAGCAAGCACACCTTTGGCATTGGCACGAACAATGTAGCCAGAGCGCGCGCGGGCTTCAATAAGACCGCGCCGTTCCAGTAAATAATAAGCTTGAAACACCGTTGCGGGGCTTATTTCGTGGGTGCGGCTGGCGGTGCGCACCGAGGGAATTTTTTCACCGGGTTTGAGCGCGCCAGTGCGAATAAGCTCAGCAATTTCTTCGGCAAACTGTTCGTATAGTTTCATACTTATATATCTAAGTGCTCAGATTAGCGACGCGGGTGAATAAAGGTAGCGGCTTGCAATATGCTTTCATTGGGCTCATCCAGATTAACCATTTTAAAGTTAAAATTGATAAAACCTTCAGACTTTGCTGTTACAGAATTTCTCTTGAGCGCTAAGGTAACTGGCAGATCTAAACGCTCACCTGCTTCAAGCTTTACTTGGTAGCGTTTAGGCATATATAAAATAGCGCTATTGTCAATAATCACTTGGTAGTTGTGCGCGGCCTGAGTTTTGTTGGTGATTTTTAAGCGATACACATTCACAATTTCACCCGCAGAATTTGAATGATAAAGGCTTCTGTCTCTGTAAACACTCATGCTCATTTGTTCGCGTTCCTGCAAACTGAACACAAGCGCTGCAATAATTACCGCTATAGCAAGGAGATAGCCAATGAGCGCAGGCCGCCATGTCACACGCTTTTCGCCCGCCAATTCATGTTCAGAGGTGTAACTGATTAAGCCCTGAGCATAGCCCATTTTATCCATAATAGAGTCACAGGCGTCTACACAAGCAGCGCAGCCGATGCAATCCATTTGTAGGCCATCGCGAATATCAATGCCTGTTGGGCACACCTGTACGCACATATAACAATCAATGCAATCGCCCAAACCTTGGGCTTTGTAATCTTCATCTTTTTTGCGTGAGCCACGGTTGTCGCCGCGTGCTGCATCGTATGCCACTATGAGTGTATCTTTATCAAACATCACACTTTGAAAACGCGCATACGGGCACATGTGAGTACAGACTTTTTCGCGTACCCAGCCTGCATTTAGGTAAGTGCAAGCAGCGGTAAATAACACCCAAAAAAGATAATCAATTTCAAGTTGTGCGCTGAATAAATCAACTACCAGTTGGCGCACGGGTATGAAATATCCCATAAAGGCGATACCGGTTGCCAAGGCCGCCAGTGACCATAATGCGTGTTTAGAAAATTTACGGATAAATTTATTGGCAGACCAAGGTGCTGCGTCTAATTTTACGCGTTGGTAACTATCGCCTTCGGTGATTTTTTCCATCCACATATATGCCCACGTCCAAGTGCTTTGCGGGCAGGCGTAGCCGCACCAAACACGACCCATAAATACTGTAACAGCGAGTAATAAAAATGCGGCTATGATCATCGCGAAGGCGAGCAGTGAAAAATCCTGTGGCCAAAAGGTTGCGCCAAATACATAAAATTTTCGCTCACTTAAATCCCACAAGACGGCTTGATGGCCGTTCCAGTTTATCCACGCGGTTCCAAAAAATAGGATAGCGAGAGCACCTGCAATGTTGATTCTTAAACGCCGGAATATACCCACGAAACTGCGTGTATAAATGGTGCCACCTAATTGCGATGGCGTAGGTTTCTGCGCATCTTGGCTTTTCCTGGCGGTTTGAGAAACAGGGACGTTGTAGGCAGAAATTCGCTCGCTCATAGACTTACCACTCAGTTGAACACATGCAATTGAATATATGGGTTCACTATGGCGTCTGTGCTGTACTGATAACAGATTCAGATATTGTATAAAACACAGGATCAGATTTAAGAATCTATCTTTTAAAACTAGTTTCAATACTTAAATCCCCTTACTGCAGTTAGATTTCATTGCTAGCTGAACCTAAACAGCACAATTTCTCATTTCCAATGAAAAACATCTGATCCCTATTTATTTACGGAATCTGCAGCTGTTATGCGCACCGTCTGACTTGTACCTTGGGATATGACTTTTAAACTGATCAAGGGTGCAAACCGCTATGTATATTTATGACGATTATGACGATGCCTTAGTCAGAGAGCGTGTTGCGCAATTTCGCGATCAGGTAGCGCGGCGTTTGAGTGATGAGTTGAGTGAAGAAGAGTTTTTACCGCTGCGGCTACAAAATGGTTTGTATCTGCAAAAGCATGCGTACATGTTGCGCGTTGCGATTCCCTACGGCGTTTTATCGAGCACACAATTGCGTACTTTGGCCGATATTGCGCGCGATTACGATAAAGGCTACGGACATTTCACCACCCGCCAAAATATTCAATACAATTGGATTCAGCTAGAACAAGCGCCAGATATTCTAGAGCGCTTGGCCGATGTACATATGCATGCAATTCAAACCTCTGGTAATTGTGTTCGCAATGTCACCACTGAAGCTTTTGCCGGTGTGGCGGCCGATGAAATTATTGACCCAAGGCCACTTGCAGAAATCTTGCGACAGTGGTCTACGTTTAACCCTGAATTTTTATTTTTACCGCGCAAGTTTAAAATTGCGATTTCTTCTGCGGCGCAAGACCGAGCTGCGATTAAAGTTCACGATATTGGTTTGCATTTATACGCGAACGAGCAAGGTGAAATTTTATTGCGGGTGTTCGTTGGCGGTGGCTTGGGTAGAACACCTATTATCGGTTTGCCTATTAAAGAGGATTTACCGTGGCGCCATATGTTGTCTTATGTGGAAGCTATATTGCGCGTTTATAATCGCCATGGTCGCCGCGATAACAAATACAAAGCGCGCATTAAAATTTTAGTAAAAGCTCTGGGTATTGACGCTTTCTCTGCAGAGGTTGAACGCGAGTGGTTGGAAATAAACTCAAGCCCTGCAGAATTAACGGAGCAAGAGTATATGCGCATCGCCAGCACATTTACGCCACCCAAGTATGAAATCTTGACCGCTCACGATTTAGATTACAACTCATATCTCTATAGCAATAGTGAGTTTGCGCGTTGGGCATCGCGCAATTTATTCCCGCATAAGGTTGCTGGCTATGCCGCCGTTATTATTTCCACTAAACCCGGTATTAGCATGCCGCCCGGCGATGTTACCGCATTGCAAATGGATGAGATTGCAAACCTTGCCGATACCTTTAGTTTTGGAGAAATTCGCATAGCCCACGAACAAAATGTGGTCTTGCCCGATGTACGCAAGTCAGATCTATTTAATCTGTGGCAACAGCTTAAACGAGTAGGGCTTGCAACTCCGAATGCTGGGCTACTCACAGATATTATTGCTTGCCCCGGCGGCGATTATTGTTCGCTCGCCAATGCAAAATCCATTTCTATCGCGCACGCTATTCAGCAGCGTTTTGATGATTTGGATTATCTTCATGATCTCGGTGATATCAGTTTGAATATTTCCGGTTGTATGAATGCTTGCGGCCATCACCACATTGGCAATATAGGTATTTTGGGTGTGGATAAAAACGGCACTGAATTTTATCAGGTCACACTAGGTGGCAGTCAGGGTAATGAGAGTGCACTTGGCAAAGTAATTGGCCCATCGTTTTCGGCAGATGCGATGCCGGATGTTATCGAAAAAATCATCAATACCTATAAAGATTATCGTGAAGTGGATGAATTGTTTGTTGATGTGATTCAGCGTATTGGTTTGGAACCATTTAAAGAAAAACTCTACCAAAATACTCAGGAGGTCGCGCTATGAAGCAAGTTATTACACTTAACGGAGGCACGGCTACTATTCTGGAAAATGACCCCTGGGTTTTTATTAACAGCGAAGCAGAATTAGCTCAATACAAGGCAACAGAAAAGTTAATACTCCCGTTAAAACTCTGGGAATTAATGCGGCCTGCAGAAAAATCGCAGGGGCATGAGGTCTCATTAAATGGCGTTTGGCTTTCGCCCGATGACGATGAAGAGTTATTAACCCCTTTGTTGCATGCGCTGCCGCTTATTGCGTTGCAATTTCCCAGCTTTCGCGATGGCCGCGCTTACACTCAGGCCTACATATTAAAAACGCGATTAGGTTGGCTTGGTGAATTAAGAGCCGTGGGAGATGTATTGCGCGATCAGCTAAGCCACATGCGCCAGTGCGGTTTTACCAGCTTTGCTATTCGTGAAGATAAGTCTGTAGTTGATGCACTTAAGGGGTTATCCGGCATTAGTGTGCTCTATGGCCGCTCTGTTATTGAGCCCAAGCCTTTGTTTCGGCGTCGATAAAAGCAAACGTTTGATTGTTATTTGTGCAGGCTTACAAAT
>Ga0247803_1000041_pt1 | contig 97782 bp, 82 predicted proteins | sample UWRJL014104B1_FD_180928 | JGI IMG/M metagenome (GOLD analysis project Ga0247803, IMG submission 180928) | Plant litter microbial communities from Arlington Agricultural Research Station in Wisconsin, United States - UWRJ-L014-104B-1 | ecosystem: Environmental > Terrestrial > Plant litter >... | reverse complement strand
TAAATTCTCTCAGTTCAATCATTCTCGTTCTCATAACGCCGAGCTAAGCGGCAGTTTTTAAGTTGCGGTTTTGTGGAATACTTTTGCGCAGCAAAACCACAAAACTGCGACTTAAAAACTGTCCAGCGCACGAAGTGCGCGATGCTTGAGAGACTTGTTATACGCTTTTAGAGCGACCAAAGCAGAACGCTTCTTCATGCCAAAAATGGACAACCCAAGATTCATTGTCAGGCCAAATAGTTACATCGTCACTTGAAGGGTAACAAAACTCATTCCAGTATTTAATAAATAGCTCTGTATTAGTAGTTACAGCAGATTCAGGTTGCCATGAAACAGTTATATTTCCAACGGTCATTCTTTGGGCTAACCACTCTCTAACAAATTCTTCATTGTCAGAACTTATTTTTTCGATTGAACCAAATAACGAAGGATTAGCTGAAAATTCAGAATTCTTGTCTGCGAAGGAAAGTGATTTTGCCCATGCATGCTTAGCAGACTGAGTACCTAACGGAATAATTTGAGCTAATTCTTCAGCAGAGAGAAGACAATATTTTTCATCGGTCCAACGCCAAGCTAAAGGAAAATTGGAGAGTGATGGGATTAGCACGATGTTGACTCCATGTGTACGTATAACGCCGAGCTAAGCGGCAGTTTTTAAGTTGCGGTTTTGTGGAATACTTTTGCGCAGCAAAACCACAAAACTGCGACTTAAAAACTGTCCAGCACCGAAGGTGCGATGCTTGAGCGACTTGTTAACTTTTTACTTTTTTGTGAAAATTCTCAACATACAGAGAAATGATACCAAATACTGTTTTGTTCCATACATGCGCTGAATCCACACCAAACCCTTGGTCTTCCAGGCTGTCTATATAGTAGTTTTTTAATTCCATTGAGTATATTTCTTCTTTTAGACTTTCATAGTTTCCACTTTCTTGCATGTATTTTATATATGATGATAGCGCTTCAACATGCGCATTAAATGAAGCGTTACAGCGAGATGATAACAATTCTAAAATGGGCTTCCTTACCTCCTCCGGAAGAAAAATGTCACATTCAACGGAGTTCTTCAAAGTTGTTAAAATTTCCCACTCTAAAGGATGGGAAAATTGCGAATCATCTAGACCGCATACCTGAATCCGTAAAGGGTTTTCTTGGTAGGCTTGTTGAAATCTTTTGTATTCTCGCTCCATAGGAAACTCTACTAGAAGGTGATTAAAGCGAATTTCATTATCGGGATACAAAAATAACTGCGCAGAAATCTTTTCTAGGCTTGCGAATGCTCTTTTTTGATACTCGGTGTTAACCGACGAGAATATTGATTTTTTTGCATTTATATATGTAAGCAATGCAAGTCCTGTTGCTACGACCCAAAAAGCGATTTGGGCATAGTCTTTTATAAGTTGTAAATCCATAGTGATGTTTTCAATTACAGGTTAACGCCGAGTTCAGCGGCAATTTTTAAGCTGTGGTTTTGTGGAATACTTTTGCGCAGCAAAACCACAAAACTGCGACTTAAAAACTGTCCAGCCACGCAGTGGCGATGCTGGAACGACTTGTTAGCACTAGCTTTTTCAGTACGTACCCATGATTCTTAATATACCAGCTGATTCCATTAATTTTGAATGCAGTTTGTCGGCTTCCGAAAACCATTCAGGCTCAACGTACTTACCCGCATGATTTAAAGTCAATTTAGGCATCCACTCCTTATGAAGCCAAAACGTAGCAGGAACCGACCTAGAAAGCATGCTCAATTGTTCCTGCGTAAAGTTGCCACCCAGCATTTTCTTTGTTTCCAAAAGACAAGATTGATAGCTACTTCTAGGAGCTTCAATATTTTCATATTCGATAAGAAAACTAATGAATGATTCCAAAGCTAAGACCAACTCTTCTAACTGAAATTTTCGATCTTTGGCCGTGTACGTTCTCTGCATATTTTTTGATGCCTAATTGCGATACAAATAACACAATATAATTTCTGTAACTGTGCATGCTAACGCCGAGCTAAGCGGCAGTTTTTAAGTTGTAGTTTTGTGGAATACTTTTGCGCAGCAAAACCACAAAACTGCGACTTAAAAACTGTCCAAGGAGCGTAGCGACTGATGCTTGAGCGACTTGTTAGGCAATGCTTTCAGCGTATTCATTTTCATGGAGATAGCGAGTTAGTAAACTAGATGGTAGTCTATTTTTAATAATTTTTTCTTTATAGAATTCTGGAGCTTCCCAAGCTTTAATCTCTCCTTTTTCAAACCATACCCACCTTGAGTCTTTAATCGCTTGTACAAACCTTACGCGTTTTCCACTCTCCCAAACACCAAATTCAGATATTCGATCTTTTTCAAAACGAATACTAATAGCATGAAAATTGTTGCTTTCAATTACAGATTCAAGGTATGGCCACCCATTTTCAAGATTTGTTTTAACTATAAGGTAACCTACTTTTTGCATTACTGAGACTTTTAAGATTTCACAATTATATTGCTGCTGCTCAATATCACCATCAAAAAATTCAATGACCTTGCGTTCGCCGATCATTCTTTTAACGACATTCTTAAATCTTTCTTTTTCTATGTTTCTAATTACGGTGAACTGCATATATTTCCTTGCATAACAGTTTATTCAAAATTGAGAGCCGTATATTTCCATTCGGCGCGCCAAGTTGGAGCAACAAAGTCTTTTTATAACAACATCTTATCCTAACAACAAAATAAGAGTGGAGATATACGGTTTAATATATTTGTAAATATACGGCAGATTAAAACAGCTTGAAACTTTAAAGCGACAGCTATATATTCACTGCTCACGGATGATTTATATGCAGGTATATTATGGAAAATGTCAAAATCCCTCTCCCTTCAAAACCCATTAAATTCTTGGATCAGTTTCGTGCTTTCATCCGCAAAGATGGCAAAAGCTATGCAACTGAGAATACCTATGTTCATTGGGCTCATCAATACATTTTGTTTAACAAGAAGGAGCACCCTGCAAAGCTGGGCTCCAAGCAAATAGAAGCCTATCTATCACATTTAGCCATAGTGGCAGAAGCGGCGCCCAACACACAGAAAACTGCACTTAATGCCATTATGTTTCTTTATAATCGTTTTTTAAAGAAACCTATTGAAAAGCTAGATTTTCAATATGCGAAAAAACCTAAAAAGATCCCTACTGTATTCACCCATGCAGAGGCAATGGCGGTTATTGATTGCATGGTAATGCCTTACAAATTAATGGCACAAATTATGTACGGCGCCGGCTGCCGGATTTCTGAAGTATTGAGACTTCGTGTCAAAGATGTTGATTTTGGCATGGGCTATCTCATCATCAGGGATGCTAAAGGCGGCAAAGATAGAACAACGCTTTTACCTAGTAGCTTAATAGCTGATTTAAAAAATCAAGTATTTATGGTTTCAAAATTATTGGAATTTGATAAATCACGTGATGTTGGCCCAGTTTATTTGCCCCACGCTCTGGAGCGTAAATACCCATATGCTGGCCGTGCACTTGAATGGCAGTTTATGTTCCCGTCAGACAACATCAGTAAAGACCCTCGCGCGAATGTGATGCGGCGTCATCATCTTTACAGCGGTACATTGCAATCACATGTTAAGGATGCCATTCGGGAATCAAGGATTTTTAAACAAGCGAGCTGCCATACCTTTCGACATTCATTTGCTACGCGTTTATTACAAGCCAAATATGACTTGAAGCAAATCCAAACTCTCATGGGCCATTCCGACATCCGTACAACGGAAATATATTTACATGTTCTTGATGATCTAGGTGATAAAGTTAAAAGTCCAATCGACTTTTAACCAAACTAGAGCGTGAAGAGACAGCATCGATTTTAAGGCTTACTAGCTATGACTTGAACGACCGCTTTGGGCACAAACCGGACCTCCCATATTTTGCGCCGCCCATACCCCAAACAAATAGATGAAGACGGTCTATGCGTAGTTTCGGGTTCGATAAGCTATTCGAAAGGGGGATTGTTCTGAGGATAGCAACTGACATATGACCTTCCGATGGTTAATTATTAGTGTGTAACTTTTGCGCAAAAGCGGCATTTGGTGGAGTTTAAGTTTATGTGTGTTTTGATGTCAACCTGACTTCCCTGCTAATCAGATGGTGTGGCTTTTGCCTTTGTATTCTTCAATATTATCCCGCTGTCAATTACAGCGGATTACACAATATTTAAAAGGCATACAATTTTTCGAAGGTTTATTCCCTTTCTCATAGGCTAAATAACACCTATTTGCTACTAGTACCTTCAACATGCATTATATCCGGCGGTCTTTTCACCTGTGAGGCGACAAGCAACCTAGTCTCTAAACGCACAAAGTTGATCACATATAGGAAAATAAAATGTGCGATGAAACTTCGCTGCAGGAGCGGACTCTACAATCGCTGATTCAAATGGATTGGATGCTCTATCGCAAGAGTTGGACGTTGAAATTCACAAATAGAAGGGGTCATAAACACGGAGCTTTGTAATAGGATCGACCTGTTTTAGCTATATGTCATTGATATTCAAAAAATTTAAAATCGTCCCCGAAGACTCGGATTTAACCTGATTGCGTTAACCAACTTATTTAAATTAACCAACTCTTTTAAATCGTTAACCAACTCTTTTCCATAACCACAGCAGCAATTGGGAGCTGTTATGTCTCTATTGTCATGATCATGAACATACCAAATTTCATGAGCATGTACTCTATGGCTCTACCAAAGCCAAAGAAATTGCACCCGCTACCTTCAACCCTTTTGCCCAACTTAAAGATTTGATGGATAAAAAATAAACGTAAGCAGATGCAAGAGCTAAAAGGGACAAGGGCACATGCCCTGAATTTTTTCTTGGGTTGCAGGATGAACAAACTCAATACTTATAGCGTGAAGAAGCAAACGTTTTGCCATAGCAAACGATTTTTCATTTTTATACAGATCACACCCTAAAATCGGGTAGCCATATTCGCAACTGTGAATGCGCAACTGATGAGTGCGGCCTGTAAGAGGTACAAATAAAACGCGAGTACGGGGAGGATTTTCCAAGTGTTCAATCACTTGATATTGAGTGACGGCGTTTTTACCGGCTTCATAACAAATTTTCTGTAGCGGAAAATTCTCTAAATCTTTGGTGATAGGGAAATCAATAAAACCATTATTATCGGCAAGATGACCGTGTAGCATCGCTGTATAAGTTTTGTTGACTTCGCCTTGCTGAAACTGTTTTCCAATATGCGCGTTTACACTTTTACTCAGCGCCACAATCATAATGCCTGATGTGCCGAAATCTAATCTGTGCAATAAAGTTGCCGTAGGAAAATCCTGCACCAAACGAAAATGCACAGAATCCTTATTTTCCGGATTCTTTCCAGAAAGACTTAATAAACCACTTGGCTTATTGATGAGAAGTAAATGCTCGTCTTGAAAAAGAATTTCAATTTCGGCATTACATAAAGGCGCAATAAACGAATCGATTTTAGCTTGCATAAAGTAACTTAATTCCAAACCTTGCCAAATAAAAAAGCCCTGCTTTAGCAGGGCTCTATCAATTCAAAAAGCTAAATCACTCTGCTGGTACCAAGCCCAAATTTTTTACAATCTGCGCGGTAGGTTCAGTTTGGTTCATGGTGTAGAAGTGCAAGCCTGGGGCTTCATTTTCTAACAACACTTCGCACAACTCGGTGACCAAATCTATACCGAAGGCTTTTAAGCTTGCATCATCATCGCCGTAATTTTCCAATGCCTTGCGTAACCAGCGCGGAATTTCTGCGCCACAGCTATCAGAGAAACGTATTAGGTTGCGATAATTAATAATAGGCATAATGCCGGGATAAATGGGTTGCGATATGCCTGCTTTATGGCATTGTTCTATAAAGTAAAAATAAGAATCGGGATTAAAGAAGTATTGGGTAATAGCGCTGTTTGCACCTGCCTCGAACTTACCTTTTAAAAAACCAACATCATCGCCGTAACTTTTAGCTTGCGGATGAATTTCGGGATAGGCAGCAACTTCCAAATGAAAGTGCGCGCCAAAGTGTTTACGAATAAACGCAACCAACTCATTGGCATAGACCAGTTGTTGTTGGCCGCCCATGCCCGAAGGTAAATCGCCACGCAGTGCAACAATACGACTAACGCCTGCAGTTTTATAGTCATTCAATAACTGTAAAATAGTAGCTTCATCGTCGTTACCAAATGACAAATGCGGTGCAGCAGCAATGCCTTTTTGTGTGAATTGAACAATCAAATCTTTGGTGTTATCGCGAGTTGATCCGCCAGCACCGTAGGTTACTGAAAAAAAGTCTGGTTCAAACTCGTTAAGCTGATCACGCACTTTAATCAGCTTTTCTTTTCCTTCCTGCGTTTTGGGCGGAAAGAATTCAAAGCTTAAACGCGGTTGTGAGTCGGTCATTTTATTGTCCTGTACGTTGGGCGGTAACGCCCAACACAATCGTAAAATGTTGGGCATGGCTGCCCAACCTACGGTGTAAATTAATATTTGTAACTTTCTGGTTTAAACGGACCTTCAACAGCAAAACCAATATATTCAGCCTGCTTGGGTGTAAGTTTGGTAATCACGCCGCCAAAACCTTCCACCATATCTTTTGCAACTTCTTCGTCTAACTTTTTCGGTAAAACACGAACATACAAGTGGTCTGCTTTTTGCGCAGCTGGCAAATCGGCAAACTTACGCTCGTACAAATAGATTTGTGCTAGTACTTGGTTGGCGAACGAGCCATCCATAATGCGCGATGGGTGACCTGTTGCATTGCCAAGGTTTACCAAGCGGCCTTCTGATAACAGAATCAAATGATCGTTAGTGGCTTTGTCGCGATAAATCTTATGCACTTGTGGTTTAACTTCTTCCCACTCCCAATTTTTGCGCATAAATGCTGTATCAATTTCGCTATCAAAGTGGCCGATGTTACACACCACTGCGCTGCGTTTTAATGCACGCAACATGGCCGAGTCACACACATTTACGTTACCGGTTGTGGTTACTACCAAATCGGTAGTGCCGAGTACGATGTGATTAATATCATCGTATTCACCGGTATTAATGCCATCGTTGTAAGGCGATACAACTTCAAAACCGTCCATACAGGCTTGCATTGCGCAGATCGGATCAATCTCGGTAACTTTTACAATCATGCCTTCCTGACGCAATGAAGCCGCAGAACCTTTACCCACATCGCCGTAACCAATCACGAGTGCTTTTTTACCAGCGAGCAAATGGTCGGTGCCGCGTTTAATGGCATCGTTCAAGCTGTGACGGCATCCATATTTGTTGTCGTTTTTACTTTTGGTCACTGCATCGTTCACATTGATGGCTGGAACTTTCAAAGTGCCTTTTTTCAACATGTCTAACAAGCGATGCACGCCTGTGGTCGTCTCTTCAGAAACACCGTGAATGATGTCTAGCATTTGCGGATATTTTTCATGCACAAGTTGTGTTACATCGCCACCATCATCAAGAATCATATTGGCAGCCCATGGCTTGCCATCTTTCAATACAGTTTGTTCAATACACCACCAAAACTCTTCTTCAGTTTCGCCTTTCCATGCGAACACTGGAATTCCTGCGGCTGCAATAGCGGCAGCTGCGTGATCTTGTGTAGAAAAAATATTGCACGATGACCAACGCACTTCTGCACCCAAATCTACCAGTGTTTCAATTAACACGGCGGTTTGAATGGTCATGTGAATACAACCAATAATTTTTGCATCGGCCAATGGCTTGCTGCTTTTGTATTTGCGACGCAACGCCATAAGTGCTGGCATTTCGCCTTCAGCAATATCAATTTCTTTACGGCCCCAGTTGGCATCCTGTGCAAATGCTTCTGGTGTTTTGGCGGCAACTTTGTAATCGGTGAAGCTCATAATGTTTTCCTTTCAATGACGAAGCGCCATTGCTTGTGTAGGTTGGGCTGAGGAACGAAGCCCAACGTGAAATATTAATTAATTTATTCGCATTACGTTGTTGGGCTTCGCACGCTCAGTCAACCGTGTCCCGGCCCAACCAACAATTAATATGTGAAATTCTTAAAGTGCTTTCTTTAATGCTTCTGCTTTATCGGTTTTTTCCCACGTGAAATCAGGAAGCTCGCGACCGAAGTGACCGTAAGCTGCAGTTTGACGATAGATTGGGCGTTTCAAGTCGAGCATTTCAATTAAGCCGCGTGGGCGTAAATCAAAGTGTTCACGAATCAAGGTTACGATTTCTGCATCTGACAATTTGCCAGTGCCAAATGCGTTAACAGAAATAGATGTAGGCTCAGCAACGCCAATTGCGTAGCTCACTTGAATCTCTAAACGATCTGCAATGCCGGCAGCCACTAAATTTTTAGCAACGTAGCGACCAGCGTAAGCAGCAGAGCGATCTACTTTTGATGGATCTTTACCAGAGAACGCGCCGCCGCCGTGACGTGCCATGCCGCCGTAGGAATCCACAATGATTTTGCGGCCGGTTAAACCGCAATCGCCTACTGGGCCGCCAATAATAAATTGACCCGTTGGGTTAATGTGATATTGCGTGTCTTTGTGCAACCATTCGGCAGGCAGCACTTTATTAATAATTAGCTCGCGCACAGCTTCATGAATTTCAGATTGTTGTACATTGGGGCTATGTTGCGTGGAAAGTACAACCGCATCTACCGCAACGGGCTTGCCGTTTTCATAACGCAAAGTGACTTGGCTTTTTGCATCGGGGCGTAACCATGACAATACGCCGCTCTTACGCAATTGCGCTTGTTTTTCTACTAAGCGATGCGCATAAAAAATTGGCGCAGGCATTAATACTGCCGTTTCATTTGTGGCGTAACCAAACATTAAACCTTGGTCGCCGGCGCCCATATCTTTATCGGTTGCTTCATCAACGCCCATGGCGATGTCAGACGATTGTTTGCCAATTGCGTTTAATACGGCGCAGCTCGCGCCATCGAAACCTACGTCGCTAGAGTTGTAGCCGATATCTAAAATCACCTGACGAATTAAATCTTCCAAATCGACATACGTTGATGTGCGTACTTCACCGGCAACGATGGCCATACCGGTTTTTACTAAAGTTTCTACCGCAACGCGCGCATTGGGGTCATCTTTAATAATGGCATCGAGCACGGCATCAGAAATCTGATCTGCCATTTTATCGGGGTGACCTTCAGACACAGACTCAGAGGTAAATACGGAATATTCAGACATGGTGTTTTCCTATTAAAGAGTAAAGCTAAAAAATAATTAGAAGTTGGCTGGCTTAAAAAATTGCCTTAACTGGATTTGAAAACCATTACGCAATGCAAAATAAACACTTTGGCCTTCGTTTAAGTTAGCCGCGCTGGCCCAGCGCGAAAAATCTTGCGGTTCAAAACCTTGCCATAAATCGCCGCAGGCTTCGCGTGCCCAAGCTTGTTCATGGCGACACAAATCGCAAATTAATAATGCGCCGCCTGGCGCGAGCGATTTGCTTAAATCCTGAAAAATATCCGCGGGCGATGGCGTATGGTGCAACACCATATTGACCACTATGCAATCGGCCAAGACTTTTTTCTGCGCGAGCACATGAGTATCGCCGTGAATAAATTCCATACTTCGCAGATTTTGCTTCTGCGAAAACTGTTTGGATTTATTCAACATCTCAGCTGAGCTATCAAGTGCAACAACTTGCGAAAATTTCTGCGCAAGTACGGCAAGAAATTCGCCTTCACCTGGGCCAACTTCGAGCGCAAGCGTCCAATTTCGCAAGGGCGTGTTGTTTAACAACTGCACCATGTGTTCAGCGTATATGGGGTAGCTTGCGATGAGGTCTTGTTGCTCGCGAAATTTGTGCGCGTTCTCGGCAAAAAAATGTTGCGAAGCGAGGCTTCGTTCTTGTTCCAGTTCGTGCAGCTGAGTTTGTACTGCATCAGTAATGGGCATTTGATCAATGCTGGCAAAGAGTGCTTGCTGCAAACTGGCGAGCGGGCTATCTGGTATTAAATAAGCGCGGCGATAAAAAATGCTGTTGCCTTCGCGGCGTGTACTAAGTAAGCCAGCGCTAGTGAGTACCTTTAAATGGTGGCTCATGCCGGATTGCTTGGCAGCGAAAATGCGGCACAGCTCCAGTACGCCAAAAGAATCTTGCGCGAGCACCCGCAAAATTTCTAACCGAAAACCATCGCCTGCCGCTTTTAGTAAGTTGGGGAGCGATTGCGCATCCACCACGGGTGCAGGTGCAGGCTCAACAATATCGGTGAGTATCGGCGGAACATCCAAAGCGCCTACCGCAAAGTCATCCAATACAGGTACATCTATTGGCGATGATTCTGGCAAAACGACTTGCTCGGTAAGTGTAGGAAGGTCGATATTTTCGTGTTCGTGAAGATCATTCATAGGGGTGCAGTCTAGCAGGCGGAAATATCTATATCAAAATATTTTGATATAGATATTTATCTTTTTATGGCGATGTATTAAATGCCACCCCAAAACACATGAATTGACCATATAGTCCATTTAACTATATTATGCGCGATCTTTGGATGGCTCCTTTTCACAGACTTTGCTTTACCCATGGCTTCAGCTGAGCGAGAATGTGCGCCCCGTTTGCCAGACAATAAGAGTTGGTACGGGTGCCTTTCTGTTTCTCGGTCTAGGTTGCGAATTAATAAAAATGTCGCGAGCTATGGGGCAGTAAGCGCAGAGCGTTCTATCAGAACCATCCAACGATATCAGCAGCACTGTGCCAATTTTTTGGTATTGGTGACTCAAAGATCCGCCAGAGATCGCCTTACACCGCTAACGCATCAATTTTTGCTAGATGCTAGTCTGGTAATGCTATTAACGCTAATGCCTTTAATGCTAAGGCCTTTAACCTAGGAGCTTCTTACGATGCCTTCCCGTAAACACTTGGCCGATGCCATTCGCGTTCTTTCAATGGACGCTGTTCAAAAAGCTAACTCTGGTCACCCAGGCGCACCAATGGGCATGGCCGATATCGCCGAAGTTCTGTGGAACGACTTTTTAAAGCACAACCCAAGCAATCCTAACTGGGCTGACCGCGACCGTTTTGTACTGTCTAATGGCCACGGCTCAATGCTGATTTATTCTTTGTTGCATCTTTCAGGCTACGACTTGCCGATAGATGAGCTTAAGCAATTTCGTCAATTGCACTCAAAAACCCCCGGTCACCCTGAGCGTGGTTATACCGTAGGTGTTGAAACTACCACTGGTCCATTGGGTCAAGGTATTGCGAACGGTGTAGGTATGGCGCTGGCTGAGAAAATTCTCGCTGCGCAATTTAACCGTGAAGGCCACAATGTAGTTGACCACAATACCTATGTTTTCCTGGGTGATGGCTGCATGATGGAAGGCGTTAGCCACGAAGCGTGTTCTTTGGCAGGCACTTTGGGCTTGGGCAAATTGATCGCGTTTTACGATGACAACGGTATTTCTATCGATGGCCACGTAGAAGGCTGGTTCACCGACGACACGCCAAAACGTTTTGAAGCCTACGGCTGGCAGGTAATCCGCGCCGTTGACGGTCACGATGCTGGCGCTATTAAAGCCGCTATCGAAGCCGCTAAAGCTGAAACCAGCAAGCCAACCTTGATCGTTACCAAAACTATCATTGGCTTCGGTTCACCGAACAAACAAGCATCGCACGATTGCCATGGCTCACCACTGGGCCTGGAAGAAGTTGCATTGGTTCGTAAAACCCTTGGTTGGGAATACGAGCCCTTTGTTATCCCTGCCGATGTTTATGCTGCGTGGGATGGTAAAGCCAAAGGCGCTGCTGCTGAAAAATCCTGGGATGAAACATTCGCTGCCTATAAAGCTGCGCATCCAGAATTGGCTGCTGAGTTTGATCGCCGCGTTATCAAAGGCGAATTGCCCGCTGACTTCGCCGCTAAAGCAGAAGCTTTCATTCAAGAAAGCCAAGCTAAAGGCGAGAAAATCGCTAGCCGTAAAGCGTCACAAAACTCTATCGCTTTGTTCGCAGAGCTTTTGCCTGAATTATTGGGCGGTTCTGCTGACCTCGCTGGTTCAAATTTGACCTTGGTAAAAGCGTCTAAAGGCGTTGAAGCTGCTGATGCTAGCGGTAACTATATTTATTACGGCGTGCGCGAATTTGGAATGAGCGCCATCATGAACGGTATTTCTGCCCACGGCGGTTTTATCGCGTACGGCGCAACCTTCCTCATGTTCCAACAATACGCGGCTAACGCTGTGCGTATGTCGGCATTGATGAAATTGCAAAACATCTTCGTTTATACCCACGACTCCATCGGTCAAGGCGAAGACGGCCCAACTCACCAGCCAATCGAAGTGCTTGGTACGTTGCGTTTAACACCAAACATGGACACATGGCGCACTGCTGATGCTGCTGAAACAGCTGTGAGCTGGAAAGCGGCTATCGAACGTCGCAACGGCCCATCGGCATTGGTATTCAGCCGTCAAAACCTCGATGCTTTCGCCCGTACTCCAGAGCAAGTCGCCAATATCGCCAAAGGCGGTTATGTATTGGTGGATTCTGTAGGCGAGCCAGATGCAATCCTGATCTCCACCGGTTCAGAAGTTGGCGTAACGGTTAAAGCTGCAGAAGCCTTGAAAGCAAAAGGTCGCAACGTTCGCGTTGTATCTATGCCTTCAACCTCTGTATTCGATCGTCAGGATGCCGCGTATAAAGAATCGGTATTGCCACTGAGCGTTAGCGCGCGCGTAGCAGTAGAAACCGCCGCAGCGGATTACTGGTACAAATACGTTGGCTTGGATGGCGCTGTAGTGGGCATGACCACTTTCGGCGAATCAGCTCCCGGCCCAGCCTTGCTCGAATACTTCGGCTTCACGGTAGATAACATCGTAAGCACAGTAGAAGAGTTGTTAGAAGACTAAGCAAAAATGATCGAAAAACACCCGGCGTAAGCCGGGTGTTTTGTTTTGGGCCACCTCCTTTTGAAAGCCCACCCATTCATTCAGCGCGGGATTTAGTCCCCCTAATTGTGTAAACTCCACCCCTTTCTCAAACTGCAAATCGGTTCTTATTCGGAGCCCCTAACACTGGTAAAAAATATGACTGTAAAACTCATGAAAGACCAAGACCTCGCCGGCAAACGCGTACTTATCCGTCAGGATTTGAACGTACCATTGGAAGATGGCCGCATCACTTCTGCTGTGCGTATAGACGCATCAATCCCCACCATTAAAGCCGCACTCGCTGCTGGCGCAAAAGTCATGGTGATGTCGCACCTTGGCCGTCCAGATGAAGGCGTGTACGAAGAAGCCTCTTCACTCGCACCTGTTGCAAAATACCTGAGCGAAAAACTCGGCCGCAATGTCCCGCTGGTAAAAGATTGGGTAGATGGTTTCTCTGATCAAGGCGATTTAGTCCTGTTAGAAAACGTTCGCTTCAATGTTGGTGAAGGCAAAAATTCTGACGAACTTTCCAAAAAAATGGCCGCACTTTGCGATGTGTTTGTAATGGACGCTTTCGGCACCGCGCACCGCGCGCAAGCTTCAACCCACGGCGTTGCGAAATTCGCACCTATCGCTTGTGCGGGCCCATTGCTCTCTGGCGAATTAGAAGCGCTGGCAAAAGTATTGGATAACCCGGCGCGACCCTTAGTGGCAATCGTTGGCGGCTCAAAAGTATCCACCAAGTTGAGCGTGTTAGATGCTCTCTCAAAAATCGCCGACATTCTTGTAGTTGGCGGTGGTATCTCCAACACCTTCGTTGCAGCAGCAGGCAATCAAGTAGGCAACTCACTTTACGAAAAAGATTTAATCCCAGAAGCGCAACGCCTGTGTAAAACCACTGAAGTTGTTTTCGCAACTGACGTGCGTGTAACCAAAGAAGGTTTCAAAGCCTGGAACCACAATTCAGTGGCTACCGTTAAAAAGCCAAGCGAAATTCAAGCCGATGAAGAAATTATCGATTACGGCCCAGAAACCGCAGCACGCGTTGCCGAAATTATCAAAAACGCCAAAACCGTTTTATGGAACGGTCCTTGTGGCGTATTTGAGTTTGATGCATTTGCACAAGGCACAGAAGTTATCTCCCGCGCAATTGCAGAAAGCGAAGCATTCTCAGTAGCAGGCGGCGGCGATACTTTAGCGGCAATCGACAAGTGGAATTTGGCAGACAAAATTTCCTATGTTTCCACTGGTGGTGGTGCATTCCTTGAGTTTGTTGAAGGCAAAGTCTTACCAGCGGTAGCGATTTTGGAAGAGCGTGCGAAGGGTTAATTTTTACTGTAAAAATTAATTCGAAAGCCCGCCTTCAGAAATGGATGCGGGCTTTTTACTATAAAGATCGGATATGTTTTACAAGATGATTGAAGAATTCACTGCCTGCAAACTCGCCTATATTCTTGATGACAAACTACTCGTCTATTTGCGCGATGATTTTGCGCATATTCCTTTCCCCAACATGTGGGATTTCCCCGGTGGTGTACGCGAAGCCGATGAAACAGCCGAACAATGTGTATTACGCGAATTAGAAGAAGAGTTTGGTATAAAGCTGGAAGAATCACGATTAATCTACAAGGCAAAAGGCATTAACTATAACAATACGGGTTATTCATACTTTTTTGTTGCCGAAGGAAGGGCTGAAGAAATTGAAGCAATTGTGTTTAGCGATGAAGGGCAGTATTGGCAGTTAATGGATATTGCAGAATTTCTCGCACATCCCTTAGCGATTGATAGGCTCAAGAGTCGGTTACAGGATTTTTTTAGCATCAATTAATTAAAGCAGCGTTATTAAATATGCACATATCCGCGACTTAACATTTAACGCCTATCAATCGATTATGAACCTTGATCTCTTCGCCAATGAGCCACAACAGCAACGTCAGAAAATTAGCGCTGATGCGTGGTTGTTGCGCGGTTTTGCATTGCCATTCGAAGCAGATTTACTAACTGAAATTTCCAAACTAATAGTGGCCTCGCCTTTACGCACAATGTATACGCCAAGTGGTTTGGCTATGTCGGTAACGACTACAAGCTGCGGCACTGTGGGTTGGCGAAGTGATGCGCATGGTTATCGCTATTCAAAACGCGATGCACACTCGCAACAAGATTGGCCTGCTATGCCAGAGAGTTTTTTGCAGTTAGCGCAGAGCGCGGCTAAAGAAGCAGGCTATGAACATTTCGTGCCCGATTCCTGTTTGATTAACAGCTACACAGTCGGCGCTAAAATGTCGCTGCATCAAGATAAAAATGAAAAGGATTTTACCCAGCCAATTGTGTCTGTCTCTTTGGGGTTACCCGCAATTTTTTTATTCGGTGGTTTACGGCGTGAACATAAAACTATTCGCGTGCCACTGGTTCATGGTGATGTGGTGGTTTGGGGTGGGAGTGCGCGATTATTTTTTCATGGCGTGTTGCCGGTTAAAGCGGGAAAGCATCCGCTGCTCGGCGAGCAGCGGATAAATTTAACGTTTCGTAAAGCGTTGTAGGTTTAACTTGTAAACTGTCATTGTCTTAAGAAATATTTCTCTGTGCTGTTGGGTTCGCTCTTTCTAATGAACAATCTTTTTTCCGCTTCAATGCCTAGCAGAACTTGAAATACATCACCCAAGATGGCACGTGATGAATAATAGCCGTGCCCTAAACCCAAAGTCTGTGAATCTACCAAGCTTACATTAATAGAATCTATGCTTTCGGAAAATGCGCAAGCGCCAAAGCGTGGGTTTTTATTATAGATTTCAGAAACGGTCATAGCTCTGTCATTGTAAGAACAATAGATGGTAATGCGTTTGGTATTGTCTTTGACGGCGGCGGCGATATTAATAAATTCATCGGCTTCAAAATCTGGCGCGTTGAGAATGAGCTCATTGATAATCTTGGCATCGGGATTTTGTGCAGAAAAATCTCTCAGGGCGGGCAGCACTACTTGGTGCCCCATTGAATGAACGACAAGATTTACGGTCAAGTTGTTAGTGCTTAGCTGATTTAAAAACCCTCTAAAAAGCGCAATGGAATCTTTGGCATTTTTTAAGTTGTGATCATAGGTGCGCGTTATTATTTTCTCGTCTAAAAACCCATCCCTTGCGCCCGCTGGCCATGAATACAAAACAACTGGGCCTTGATATTTTAGATCGTAGGCGATTTGTGCCGCTCTGAGGAGTGCATCTTCGTAGCGCACATTAAAACCGTGTACGAATACTAGCGGATAGCGTTCCGATTTTTTAAGATAATCGAATACCGCTGTTTCCGATAAGCTTCTGGCATTTAAAATTTTGAAAAATTCATGTGAAGATTGGCGATTGTCTTTGGTTAAACGAATTAAACCGGTGCTATGGTTTTTGGGAACATTGATTTTACAAACGCCAAAATGTGCGGACGTATCCTGCTCTACTCCAAGATGATCGTTAGTGCAGCCAAAGGCTGCGCCTTTAAATTTTCGGTTGGAAATAACCAACACATCCAGTGCTCGGGTATCGGAATAATTTTCAATAAAATAATTACCCCAAATTTGGCTCAAGCTTTTTTGAAACGCGTCATCAACCCGTCGTGGCAGCGGCGCTTCTGGTTCAGGGTTAGCGATGGGCGTTATAGTGGGCGCTGCATCGGGTTTTGCAAAGGGTGAACTAATTTTAGTCGGCAAACCGCCGCAGCTGCTTACAAGAAACACGCACATCATCAATGATAAAAACTTCATAAAACCTTGCCCTGCTGTGATTAGTGGGCGCAATCATATTACTTGGTAGAAAAGATAACTAGGCAAGTGTGCTTTCTTTTACACAATAAAAAACCGCCAGGGCATGTGCTGCCGTGGCGGTTTTTTTTACCGCGTGCCTGATATTAAGGCGTTAAGACTTGTAGTGCGGCACTGACATACACTAAAGGCGCATTCCAGTTGATGGCGATTTCATTGCTTGCATAACTGCAGGTATTGTCCAGATAGGATTTGGCCGGCAGGTTGGATGGATAAGAAACGTTACAACCGCTCTTATCTTCTTGGCCTTTGTTGGCACCGCCCGCTAAAAAGCCGGGCAGAGAACCCGCAATAGCATCTGCCTCAGAGGGGCGGTGATGGATATTTTGCGGTGTGCGCACACCAAAGCCAGTGACAAACGAATAGTCGGTAGGGTTGCGCCCAAGCACATAATCCAACAATGATTGCGCGGTTTTCAGGTAGTTGGTTTTGCTGTTATCTAACTCATAAGCGGCTAATAACATCATTGCCTGATTAAGCGCACCGGAGTTGCTGCCCCAATTAAAATCGCCACTTTCCAAAGGCACACCATACGCGGATGAGGTTTTTTTAGCAGCAATGCCCGCCGCCACACCATTCAAGCGCGTTTTAATTAAGTTTTTATCGGCTGTAGGGGTGAGCGAATCTATATTGTGTGCCAGTGAAATCCAGCCGAGTGATTTTACGCCGCCCCACCAAGGCACATCTGCCGTAGTCGTCGTAGGTTTAAGGTCGGTGTAATAAGCATCATCTTTGGTGGTGATGTACAACTCCGCTGCCGCCCATGCCAGTTCATCTTTAAAATCTTCATTTTCGGGGTTATAACCGCCGGTGAAAATGTCGCTAGGCTGCACATATTTTACTTCAGGATTGGCTTGCGCCCATTGATATGCCGCTTTAGCCGCGTCTAACATTGTGGTGGAAATGCCGGGGTAGGTAGCTTCATAAGGTGCATAGATACGGCTGGCGGCTGCCATTACTGCGGCAAAGTCCAAGGTGGCTGCAGTCGATTTTTGCACCATATAGCGAGCTGAGGTATCCACGTGCGGCATCACCATACCGCTAAAGTTTTTACTGGTGAGCTTGTGATAAACACCGCCGTCATTGGGGTCTTGCATGGCGAGCATCCACTTCAAGTTCCACATGGCCTCGTTCAATATATCGGGCACGGCATCGGTGCTTTCGGGGATGTTGAGATTCTGGGTTTCGAAATAATCGGCATAGCGCTCAAAGGCCGCCAGCAAGGTGTAAGTACTGATACCTGAGTTGACCACGTAGAGATTGTAATCACCCGCGTCGTACCAGCCCTTGGGTGCGGAGATTGGGGTGCCTTCAGGACGCGCAACTGTAGCGGCAGATTTGTGGATAAGCACGGTGGTACCGGGGTGACCTGCAGGGCGTTTGTAAATACCTGCGTGAGCTTCCAATAATTCCGTGCTGGCACGATTAAAGTAGAACGCTTTGATGGCACCCGCATTGAGCGCATCGTAAGCATTATTCGAAATTGTGAAATTAGCCGAGTTGGCTACACCTGCAACGCTTAAGGTGTAGTCGCCAGCCGTTGTCAGGGACGAAAAATCCGCAAGCTTTACCGAATCACCCGCAGGCGCCCAGGTTTTGGCTGCGCTTAAATTTCCTGTGAGCACCACAGAATTGTTGCTGGTGTTAGTCACGGTAAAGGTCGTGGCAGCAACTGTAGGAATTACGGCTAATTTCTCTGCACTGGGCTTGTAACCAATTTGGTTGAGTTTGATGAGAGTAGCAATACCGGCCGTGCTGGATGAGGCTGAGCTTGCACTTGAGCTTAAAATCGCACTACTTGAACTCATGGCCGAGCTGGTAGAGCTTGGAACTGAACTCACTGAACTCACAACAGAGGCGCTCGAACTGGCGGGAGCAGAGCTTACAACACTGGCGGCAGAGCTCACCGTTGTAGGTGGCGGTGTTGAGCTACCGCCACCTCCTCCACCACAAGCAACCATAACGGAGCTTAGTGTTAAAAGGCTTAGGCATTTGGTGATTTTGTAATTTGGCATAAAAGCGTCTCGTTATTAGGGGTACTTATGGCTGAACAATCATAGATGTGTTCATTAGACAATGTTTGTCATATAAATCGCAATTTGTGGCAGGTTGTATACATGTAAAGATACGCAATTGCGCCTAATAAGTAGGCTCTATAACGAAAATATCGTTCTTATTAGTACCGTTTTCCAGCTGTACACGTTTTAAACAGGAAGGGATATTATAAAGGGAAGGGATGTTTTATTAAGAACATCAAGAAGGGATACTAATGAAAAGTTTTAAGGCTAAGAAACTGGCAGATGAGTATCTGCCAGTGAATCATTGCGCCCAGGCCGGTGATAAGAGGGTTAAGTCGTAGCGTTTAGCCGCCCGGCATGTAGGTATCGCTCCAGCCCCAACATTGCACATTGTTATCTGCATCCAGAGCGCAGGTGTTATAAGAGCCAACGCTGACGGCTTCAGCTACACCGCTTTGGGCGGTAGCACTGACGGGGAGGTTACTAGAATAATCGCCGCTATCGTCACCGAGTTGATCGTAAGCATTGAGCCCCCAGCAACTGGTAAAGCCTGCACTGTTGAGCGCGCAGCTATGCCAGCGACCGGTTTGCACCAGTGTGATATCCACAACACTTGCCACTTGTACCGGTATGGAGCTGTTGGAGTCGCCGCCATTGCCTAATTGCCCTTGTCTATTCGCGCCCCAACATTTCACCGCTCCCGCTGCAGTAACGGCGCAACTGTGCTCGTAGCCAGCGGCAAGCGAAATAATGTCTTCCGTTAAACCAGTTACTACCACTGGCAGGCGGCTTCCTGTTGTAGTCGAGTTACCTAATTCACCGCCATCGTTATCGCCCCAGCACAAAACGCCTGCACCTGAGGTGGCCGCACAGGTGTGCCCACCGCCAGCCGCAATGGTATGAGCGCCGCCAGCCAGACCGATCACATCGGCTGGGGTGTTGCTGTCATTTTCAAGCCCGGTGCCCAATTGACCGGCAGAGTTACTGCCCCAGCATTTTACTGCGCCTGATGTCAGTAGCGCACAAGTGTGAGATGTCCCGGCGCTTACCGCGGCCACACCGCTGCCAATCACGACTACAGGCGTAGAGCTAGCGTCGTTGCTGCCATTGCCAAGCTCACCGTTGAAATTTCGCCCCCAGCAACTCAGTGCACCAAGCGAGGTAATTGCACAGCTGTGATCACCACCCGCACTCACGGCAACCACATTGCTAAGCGTATTAACAGTTACTGCTTCCTCCAACCCTACGCCGCTGTTAAAGCTGCCATTGCCCAACTGACCCGAATTATTGTTGCCCCAACACTTAACACTGCCTGCCGCCGTTACGGCGCAGCTGTGCAAATTGCCGGAACTTAGCAGTGCGGGTTTGATATCAATAGTTTGGCTGCCATCGGTAACCGTGACTGGAATTGCTGTCGCGCTATTCTCTTGATGCAATTCATCGGTAACTTTCAAGGTAACAAAATAGCTGCCAAACGCCGCAAAAGTGTGATTTACCGTTGCACCTTCGGCACTGCTGCCATCGCCAAAGCTCCATTCGTATTTCACGATGGGAGCATCACCAGCTATTGATGTAATTGCCGAAAACGCACGGGTAGCGCCGCTTCCGTTAATTGTGGCAACAGCCGTTGGTGCTTTGGGAAGCGCCACGCAACTGTCCAGGGTAATGTTGATGTTGTTTACATCAATCGGAATGGTTTTCTCGTGCAGGTTGCTGCCCGCTGGAGTAATCACCAGCGTAATGTCTTGGTTGATAAGGGATGAAAATACAAAATTCCGACTGCGGGTATTCACTTCAAAAAGGCTCTGGATCAATTTGCCATCTTTGAATACCGCTAACTGCGCAGTTTGGTGCGGGTAATGTTCCCAACCGCTAATGCAACCGCTCACAATGACTTTATCGTCGGTGATCGCAAGATCAGCAAACGCGATATTGGCGTTCGCGACTGTGACACTTGCGCTCGACGACGGTGTATCACGATGTTCAATCCCACCCACCAAGCGCGCGGTAATCGCACCGGTATTCGCATAGACGTTTGTGCTGTAGTTGCCGTCTGCCGCTATGTCCACTGTTCTGGTACGGAAGGTCGCGCCAGAAATTTGCACGCGATAAAACGATAGATCGCCACTCGTTACCGTAACCTTACCGGAGACGGTAACTTGCTGTGGCACAGTCAGGCAACGCGATAAACTCACGCTCGCCCCGGATGCTGGCATAGTGATGTCAATAGCATCCAAAATGTTGTCTTCAGCGATTAACATCAAGCGCGCGTTGGATAATGCTTTTGCATAAAGTGGCACGCCCGTTTTAGGTGATATTGCCTGGCGTCCCAAAAAATCCACGCCTTGCATAACCATAGTGATGTTGCTCGGCAAGGCGCTGTAATTACACAGTATGGATGATGACGTTTGCGAATAATCAATGGTGGCGCGATCAAATATTTGATCCGAATTCCACCAACTGAAGTGATCGGTCTTGCCCGCGTAATAATTTTTACCGGTAGCACGGTCAGTTGCCAAACTAGCGGTGCCATCCTGTTCCCACAAACCGGTCGTTTCATTTAAGTGATAGAGCGGAATAGTTTCTGGCAATATCCCACCTGGTGCAGGTGTGGCGGGAATACGAATATCCGCCGATTTATTGGCGCCCAAATTTAACGGGCGACCATCGCCATCGGTAAATTCAACACCCATTGCGCCGAGCGATTCAATCGCGGTTCCCGTTTCACTATCCACCATCACGCCCGGCATAAAGTTAATATCAACACTGGGGTCAATAGGCGTGAGCGTCACTTTCGCGGTGCCGTTAAATACCGAGCCATCGGCATTGGCCAAACTGCCTGCGGGCAAATCCACGCGTGCAGTAGAACCGGGAACACGCAAAATATTATCGCTCGCTGCATCAAAATTAAGTGTCGCACCCACGGAATGCATCACAATCCGCTGCGCAAAAAAGCTGTTGTCATTCGCTGCGGCTGCTGCGCGAACCGTGCTCGCAAAACCACTTTTGGTAATACGCAATATCGCCGGTGTAAGTGTCGATACATCCACACTAAAACTGCCATCAATAGCGGTACTGGCAAGCGTATTGGCTCCTGTTACTGCGATAGTCGCGGCACTTACTGGGACACCCAATTCATCGACCACTTTGCCCGTTACCGTCACAAACAGCGGGGCAATGGAGCTTTGACTTGAGGACGAAGATGAAGCCGGCCCTGAAGAGGAGGCTGGCACTGAAGATAAGCTGCTTGATACCAGTGAACTCAACGCACTTGATGAGACACTACTGGTGGATGACATATTCGATGCAAGGCTGCTCGACATGATCGCGCTAGAACTACTGCTCACGGCTATGGAGCTGCTCGATGGGTTAGTGATTGGCGAGGATTTGTTCTTGTCACCACCACAGGCTGACAGCCCAACAACACATAAAAGTATTGCAAATTGTGCAAACCTGTTCATGTAAATACCTTTTACTTTTGAATGACGGAGGAGAGACGTTAATGAATTGTATCACTGCATTCATTAATCGCTATTCACGGGCGAATAGCGCAGCGACACGCATTCCCATACTGGTGAGATTTTAAAAATGTGTAAATAGTCCGAAAGGACTATACAGGCCGATGGTCAACCTTAGGCGTACAAGTTTGTAGGCGTGTATTTACGACCTCGCTGCTATTAAGCGCAGTTAAAAGATACGCAATCGCGCGCTTCTCGTGTTCGGCCTAGTTCGCATCCCGTATACTCGCGCCATGATGAACACTCCCCACGCAATCCTTAAAGATGTCTTTGGCTACCACGACTTTCGCGGCCCGCAAGAGGCTGTAATTAACGCGTTGGTTGCCGGCGATGACGCTTTGGTATTAATGCCCACCGGTGGTGGCAAATCGCTGTGTTATCAAATTCCTTCTTTAGTGCGCGATGGCGTTGGCATAGTCGTTTCGCCCTTAATCGCCTTAATGCAAGACCAGGTGAGCGCGCTGCATGAACTCGGCGTGCGCGCCGGATTTTTAAATTCCAGTATGACGCCGCAAGAAGCCCGGCAAACCGAATTGGCCATGCACAATGGCGAGTTGGATATGCTCTACGTTGCGCCCGAACGTTTAATTCAGCCGCGCACTTTGGAAATGTTGCACGGCGTAAAAATTGCGCTCTTTGCGATTGATGAAGCGCACTGCGTATCCCAATGGGGCCATGATTTTCGTGCCGACTATTTACGGTTGGATGTGTTGCATCGCGAGTTCCCCCAGGTGCCGCGTATCGCGCTTACGGCAACGGCGGATGTGCGCACCCGCGAAGAAATTATTACGCGCTTACAATTAGAAAACGCGCAGCAATTTGTGAATGGTTTTGATCGGCCGAATATTCAATATCGCATCCAGCAAAAAAATACCCCCAAAGTACAGCTGTTGCGCTTTTTGCGCGATGAACACGCAAACCATTCCGGCATTGTCTATTGTTTATCGCGCAATAAAGTTGAACAAACGGCGGAATGGCTAAGCGCCGAAGGTTTTACGGCACTGCCCTATCACGCTGGTTTAACGCCACAAGTTCGACAAAAAAATCAAAGCCGTTTTTTGCGCGAAGACCACATTATTATGGTCGCGACCATCGCGTTCGGTATGGGCATCGATAAACCCGATGTGCGTTTTGTCGCGCATTTGGATTTGCCCAAAAGCATTGAAGCCTATTATCAGGAAACCGGCCGTGCGGGCCGCGATGGTGAGCCTGCAACCACGCTATTGCTGTACGGTTTGGAAGATGTGGTCAAGCTGCGCCAAATGATGGCCAACTCAGAAGGCAACGACGAATTCAAACGCAACGAACAACAGCGCTTAAACGCCATGTTGGGCTTGTGTGAAATTACCAGCTGCCGTCGCCAAACCTTATTGCGCTATTTTGGCGATACCCTTGCGCAGCCGTGCAACAACTGCGATTCCTGCTTAACACCCGCGCAAACGTGGGATGCCACCGAGCCAGTGCGCATGGCACTCTCCTGTGTCTATCGCACCGGCCAGCGCTTTGGTGCAGGCCATGTGATTGATGTGTTGCGCGGCAGTAGCAATGAAAAGATTACCTCGTTTGGGCACCAGCAATTGTCCACCTACGGTATTGGCAAGCACATTACGGCAGATGAATGGAAATCCATTATTCGGCAATTGGTCGCACGCGGGTTGTTAGATGTGGATGCGCAAGCTTACGGTGGCTTGAAATTAAACGACGCCTGCCGCGCCATTTTACGTGGCGAAGAAAAAATTCAATTACGCCGTGAAATCAAAGCCAGCGCCACCGCCGTTGCCCGCAAACAAGGCGTGGTGGTGGATGCCGAAGACCAAAACCTATGGAATGCCCTGCGCGCCTGCCGCAAACGCCTGGCCGAAGAACACGGCGTACCGCCTTACGTGATTTTTCACGATGCAACCTTGCGTGAAATGCTGGAATTTCGCCCTACCACTGAAAGCGAACTCTTATCTATAACCGGGGTTGGCCAAAGTAAGTTGGAGCGTTTTGGCGATGAGTTTTTGGAGGTTATTCGAGAAGCGGAATATACGGAATAGGACAAATTCCTCGTCTGTTTCTGCATAAAATGAGCAGAAAATAACTGTCCTAATTTTCTGCTGAATAGTTATAAGTTGTTATTTCGGATGCTTATAAAGTATCCGCTGAAAACAGTTTATAAGATGTAATCAAAGATTACTAATCCTTGGAAAAACCAAATGTAAACGTTGTCATTTTAGCTGAATATAGTTTTGATGATGGTTACACGCTGATTGATATTGAAAAATACAATAATTATAGATATCCATTATTTGCGTGAAATTGGCAATATTCATCCTTTTAATAAAGTTTGATTTTAGAATTACAGACAATCATTATCTATAAATACATGTAACCGATTTCATCCTCGGATTGGTTAATTTTTAATCATTGTTTTAGCGTTCCAGAGCGGCTACATTGAACTTGGCATTGACCGATGCCATCGCCGACTTCAAGCGCCTTAGGGCGCTTTTTTTATGGCCGTCATAAAAACCGGGTTATAAAATTGATGAGCACGCTATTCGGTAAAGTATGATTTTTTACCGCAAAAAAGGTAAACCCATGATCTTCAGGCTCAGCTCCCCTCTTGCTCCCCGCTTTCTGTTTGGCCTTTCGCTCTGCTTATTGCCACTACTGCTCGGCTGCCAGTCGCCGGTGTCTAGTGCTAAAAACGCGTTATCTACGTCTGTTTGGCAGCCCGATTTGGGTGACGGCACTTACAAAAATGCGCTGATACACGCTGATTATTCCGACCCGGATGCGATCCGCGTAGGCGATACGTTTTACATGACCTCCTCCAGCTTTAACAACTCGCCCGGCTTGCCGCTGTTGCAATCCACAGACATGATCAATTGGGAACTGGTGGGTCACGCATTACCGCAGCAAATTCCGCTAAACGTATTTGCCAAACCCCAGCACGGTAAAGGTGTTTGGGCACCCTGCTTGCGTTACCACGACAACAAATTCTGGATTTTCTACCCCGACCCGGATTTTGGTATTTACGTTATGACTGCCGAAAAATTTACCGGACCCTGGAGTGAGCCGCATCTGTTGCTGGCTGGCAAAGGTATTATCGACCCAACCCCACTTTGGGATGACGATGGCCAAGCTTATTTGATGCACGCCTGGGCTAAAAGCCGCTCTGGTATTAACAATGTTTTAACCTTGCGACGCATGTCGCCCGACGCCAAAACTATGCTGGATGAAAAAGGCCCGGTGGTAATCGATGGCAATAGACTCCCCAATTACAAAACCCTGGAAGGCCCAAAGTTCTACAAACACAATGGTTACTACTATGTGTTTGCACCCGCAGGCGGCGTGGAATTTGGCTGGCAATCGGTGTTCCGCTCTAAAAACATCTACGGCCCTTATGAAGATAAAATTGTGATGGAACAGGGCAAATCGCCAACCAATGGCCCGCACCAGGGCGCATGGGTTCGCGCGCAAGACGGCAGCGATTGGTTCTACCATTTTCAGGATAAACGCGCTTATGGCCGCATTGTTCACCTGCAACCTATGCACTGGAAAAACGATTGGCCAGTGATTGGTGAGGATAAAAACAATACTGGAATTGGTGAGCCTGTAGTCCAATATGCAAAACCGATTGCTGGAAAATTCGCGATAAAAAATCCCGCCACTAGCGATGAGTTTTCATCGCCAACACTGGGATTTCAATGGCAGTGGAATGCCAACTGGAAACCGGAATGGTATTCATTGAGTGCACGAAAAAATTACCTGCGCTTATTCAGCGTGCAAGACGAAAGTTACACCCAGAAGAAAAACCTATGGGATGTACCCTCGCTCTTGCTACAAAAACTACCGGCTGAAAAATTCGTGGTCACCACCAAGTTGGATACTCGTAGTTTGCAGGCGGGCGATAGCGTGGGGCTGATTATGTACGGGTTTGATTACCGGTGGATCGGCGTTAAAGCGAACTCGCAAGGGCAGCAGTTAGTGCTGATTCGCTGCGAAAAAGCTGAATCTAACTGTCAGGAGCAAACCCTTGCTGCCCAAGAGTTAACGTCAAACAACCTAAGTTTGCGGATGAGCGTCAGCGCAGGTGGGAAAACCCAATTTGCCTACAGTGTAAATGCAAAAACTTTTACGCCTGTAGGCGATGTATTTACCGCCAGTTCGGGTCGCTGGGTAGGTGCACAACTGGGGTTATTTAGCGTGGGTGAAAGCGGTATGGCATTTGTGGATGTAGATTATTTTCGCGTTGAATAGCTCTTGCTACATCTTTTTTTAGAATGCGTTTTTCTTTGGTTAATAGTGCTCCAAGTAAATCTGGGGCATTTCTCTTCCTGCTCAAACTACCCATTTCTGTAATTTTTCGCTGCTTTGAAAGCATCCCATAAACTCTAAGAACCGTGCATATCCAAGCATAATCTGACCAATTCTTGCCTTAGATAACCAATACATCTCAATTACTGCCGAAAAGAATAGTTGTTTTACAATATTGTTATGTTATAACATTTAAAAAGAAAAACACTTTTAGTTTCTCATTAACGCATCAGGTTGTTAGGTATCCCATGAATAAATCTCTCTTATGGATGGCTATCGTTTTCAGTAGTCACTCCATGGCGCAAACCCAAGGTTTGGTAAAAGACGAAGCCGGCTTACCTGTTGGCAATGCCAGTATTGATATTGTCGGCAGTCAATTGAAGCTTTTTACCAATGCAGAAGGGGAATTCACTTTACCCGTCTCTCCCGCCGAACATACGGAAATCCACATTAAGGCACCGGATTTCATGCATCAAACCCTGCAAGTGGAACAGGGGAAACCGGTAGCTGTTGTGCTTGCAAGAACGTCTATAGACGTTATTAACGTTATCGGTTTGCCTTGGCATGCATCCAACATGGAATCTGCGCAACCGGTAAATGTTTTGACCGGCGAGCGTTTGCGTGACCGCCAAGCAGCCACCTTGGGCGAGACATTGCAAAACGAAGTGGGCGTACATTCAAATTATTACGGCCCTGTTGCGAGTAGCCCAATCATTCGCGGGCTTGAAGGGCCGCGAGTGCTTATTACGCAAAATGGTTTGGATGCTGGCGATGCATCCCGCGTTGGCCCAGACCATGCCGTAGCAACTGAAGCATCCACCGCGCGCCAGATTGAAATTCTGCGTGGCCCAGGCACTTTGTTTTATGGCAGCGGTGCGATTGGCGGTGTGGTGAATATTGTGGATGACCGCGTGCCCAATACTACCAACACCTATGGCGAATGGCGCATTGAACAAGGTTCGGTGGCCGATGACCAACTAGTCTCTGCCAGCGGCAATACCGGAATAGGCAATGTTGGCCTGCATTTAGATGGTTTCTGGCGCGACGCCGGTGATTACAAAATTCCCGGCCCCGCCGAACTTGCAACGGAGAACGGTCAAGCGCCCGCACATTTGAAACGCTTGGCTAATTCAGCAACAGAATCTAGCGGTTTTAACATCGGCAGCAGCTTCATTATGGATGAGGGATTTGTCGGTGTGTCTTACGGTCATCTTGATCGCCAGTATGGAATCCCCGGCCACAATCATGGCGATGAAGCGGTAAATGTGTATGCCGATTTGCGTCAGGATCGCATTCAACTGCTCAGCGAATTAACACTCAATCATGATTTTTTCAGTGCGACCAAAACCCGTATTGGTTTTACCGATTACGAACACAGCGAAATTGAAGATGGAAATGCCTTAACAACATTTCGCAACGAAACCGCAGAAGCGCGTTGGGAATTATTTCATCACCCTATTGCAGAATGGCGCGGCGCGCTCAGCCTGCATTACAAGCACAGCGATTTTGAAGCCATTGGCGAAGAAGCTTTTACCCCACCGAGTGAAACAGAAACTGTGGCGCTAGGCATTATGGAAGAGCGGCATTTCGGCAAGCTGCTGCTGCAAGTGGGTGCGCGTATCGAACAAGTCAATATTTCAACGGAGAATTTACAATTCAATCCGCAAAGCCAACATCATGATGATGACCACAATCATGGCGAGCAATTTTTGCGAGTGTTTGATGTCGACCATACCTCTACACCTTTCAGTGCATCGGCCGGGCTCGTGTGGGATTTTACGCCGGGCTACAACATTGGCTTTTCTTACACACACTCAGAACGTACGCCGGCTGCTTCAGAATTATTAGCATTTGGCCCGCACATAGGGTCAGGTTTATATGAAGTAGGTGCGTTATTGCGTTTAGTTGAAGCAGATGATGGCGCTTTTGGTTTTGATTTGGCGCGCCAAAATCTGGAACTGGAAACGTCTAACAATATCGATGTATCGCTACGTAAATTTGAAGGGAATCTTGGATTCATTCTCAACGCTTTTTATAACCGCATCGACAATTATTATTACCTCTCAGAAACTGGCTTAAGTATTGAAAGCGAACACAGCCATGCACATGAAGAAGAGCACGAACATGAACACGCAAGTGAGTTGCCGATATTTATTTATCAAGCCCGCGATGCCGAACTGTTCGGATTTGAAGGCGAATTCGTTTGGAAAATTAATGCGCCTTTTAAAGTAAGCCTCACTACCGATTACACCCGTGCGCGATTGCAGTCGGGTGCAAGCTTGCCGCGAATTCCACCCATGCGCGCAGGTGTGCGTGGTGAATATGAATTGGGTAAATGGCGCGCAGAAATCAATGCACAACATTATTTTGCGCAAGATCATTTAGCACCGCTCGAAACAAAAACCAATTCATACACCTTACTGAATACCCAAATCAGTTACGCCTTGAATGATGACTTAAAAATTTACCTCAAAGGCAACAATCTCACCGATGAATATGCACGTGTGCATGCGTCATTTCTAAAAAACAAAGCCCCGCTTCCCGCGCGCAATTTTGCGTTGGGTATTAGCAGCCGTTTCTAATTTACAAACAATAGGAAAATATCATGTCCAACATTCATTCTTTTTCGCTGGAAAAATCCAGCGCAGTATTTTTGATCATAAGCGCGCTACTGAGCGGTTGTGGCGGTGGGGATACAAAAATTGTAGAGCGAGATCCCATCCCTATAGAAGATGGTCACAATCATGAACCATCAGCCAGCAGTGGGCGTTTGTTGATTAGCGATATGAGTCTCGCGCAAGTTAAGACTATTGATATCACTAAAAAAGCTGTACTGGGTCAGTTTGCTGTCAGTGCTATTCCCAGCGCAATCTATGCGAGCCCGAATAATCGCTATGCTTATATTATTCAACGAACATCCGATAGAGTGGATGTGATTGATGGCGGGCTTTGGCAAGAGGATCACGGTGACCATAAACACGATTATGATAAAACGCCTGCGTTCGTAAACTTTAATACCAACTTCGCACGCCCAACTCACTTTACCGAAACTGAAACGCAATCAGTTATTTTCTTTGATGGAAATGTTGATACGGGTACACCGGCATCAGTAGGTGTATATACCGAATCTGATCTTGAAAAAAACACGCTGGGAAATCGCCTTGAATTTACCACGCACATGCACGGTGCCGCTCAAGCGCGCGGTAATTATTTGCTGGCAACCTTGCGTGATCCTGCAACGACTAACACTCTTCCAACACAAGTAGGTTTGTATCAAGCTTACAAAGGTTTTTATGAGCAGGAGCAAGTATTTTCTGAAAGCTGCCCCGGTTTGCATGGCAGCGCGCAAAATAAAAATGCCGTTGTTTTTGGTTGTACAGATGGCGTTTTGGTCATTGACGAAAATAATAAAACTTTCAGTGCCAAAAAAATTGTTAATCCTGCAAGTTTTGCAGTTAATCAACGTATTGGCACTGCGCTTGGTCATGAAAATGTTACCGAGTTTGTCGGTATTGCGGGCAGCCAATTTCTTGCGATTAATACCAGCACCGATAACATTAAACCAATAAGTTGGGTCGCTACGGGAGCAACACCTGTTCCTACGGCCTTAGCTTATGGTTTTGCCGACGAAGGAGAATTCTTTGTGATTCTGGATAGTCAGGGCTGGCTAAATATTCTCGACAGCAGCACGTGGGCTGTAAAAAATCGCGTACAGGTTATTACCAGCAATCTCGCAGAATTAGCTTCCGGTACGCGCTTTGAATTAGCGCTGACACCCAATCACTTTGCTTATGTTACTGATCCCATTAGTAAGCAGGTAAAGAAAATAAATCTGGATAAAGCTACCGTGGAAGACACTATTCCGTTGAATTTTACTCCGGGGAAAGTTGCGTGGTTAGGCATTGCTAGCCCATCTACAGATCATCACAACCATTAATTTACACGCAATAAAAAACCCGGCCTAAGCCGGGTTTTTTTGAAACGTACTAAACAGAATTACTTAGTTTGTTTCTTTTTCACGTCAGTAGAAACAGCACCTACTACGCGACGGTTTTCTTCACGGCCAGCAGCAGTTTTGTTATCTGCAGCAGGTTGTGCTTCACCCAAGCCTTTAGCGGTTACACGCTCAGCATCAACACCAAACTTGCTGATCAATACTTGCTTAACAGCTTCAGCACGGTTTTGTGACAACTTCTCGTTGTAAGCATCAGAACCTTGGCTATCAGTGTGACCTTCAACGGTTACAACGGTGTTAGCGTATTGGTTCATGAACTTAGCCAAGTTACCGATATCATCTACGTATTCATCTTTAACAATAGATTTAGCGGTATCAAACTTAACAGCCAATTTCACAGAAACAGTTTCAGTCAATTCTAATGGGCAACCCACAGCGTCAACTTTGTATTGTTTTGGGGTATCTGGGCATTTGTCTTTAGAGTCAAATACGCCGTCGCCATCGCTATCAACGTCTGCTTTTGGAGCAGGAGCTGGTGCAGCAGCAACTGGGGCTGCTTTAACTGGCGCTGCGCCGAACAAATAGCTGATACCAGCATTTACAGCCAAATCAGTGTATTCACGATCTAAACTGTTGAACGCGCGGATGTCACTGCGGAATTCCCAGTTGCCACCCAAGCTGTGCTTCAAACCAGCACCCACGTTAACCAAGGTGTCACGGTCATTTTTCAAACCTTTAACTTTTAAGGTTTGGTCGCCCACACCGAAGGCAACATAAGGACGCCACAAGCTGGTGGTGTCGATGTTGTAAAGAGCGTCTAAACGGTATTGGCGGCCATCGATGTCAACATTGGTGCCAGTCACTTCGCTGCTGAAATCGCTAGCGATTGCTTCCAAGGTCCAGTTCTTGTTCAGCACGTAGCCCAAACCAAGGTTGAGCGCGGTTGCATCATCACGTGCTTCTTCAAAGAACTCGCGACCTGCCCCTACTTGAACTTCAAATTTGTGGTTGTCTGCCATAACACCTGATGAAATCAGAGTGGCAACAAGAGCTGATAAGAGTTTTACGCGTGTGTGTTTCATGTGTGATTCTCCATTGATAGCTGAAATAGCTAAATATAACGATTTGATCATCCGGTAACTGCTCTCGGTGATCCTGTTTTACTAATTTTTAGTATTTAATACCATCTTTCTAATTAGTTGGCTTTTTGCCGTTTTTTGCTGATTAAAGCAGTCTTAAAATCCGTTTGGTCGTTATTGTTAGGGCTGATACCTTAACAAATTATGAACGGTGTTGAAACAATAAATCCCAAACGCCGTGACCCAAGCGCGCGCCACGCTTCTCAAATTTAGTAATTGGGCGATATTCTGGCCTAGGGCTGTAACCGTTTGCAGGCGAAAGGTTAGCATAGTTTTCGGCGCTGTTCATCACTTCTAGCATCTGCTCTGCGTAGTTCTCCCAATCTGTCGCCATATGGAAAACGCCACCCACCTTCAGTTTTGGGCGCACTTTTTGAGCAAAAGCAGATTGTAATATCCGGCGTTTATTATGCTTTTTTTTGTGCCATGGATCGGGGAAATACAGTTGTAAACGGTCGATAGACGCATCAGCAATACAATCTTCCAGCACATCCATCGCATCCGCCATATAGACACGCAGATTTTTTACACCCGCTTTACCCGCCTCATTGATCAATTTTCCTACGCCCGGTGGATGCACTTCAATGCCGATAAAATCTTTGTCCGGCTCGTTTTTCGCCATTTCTAACAATGAATCGCCCATCCCAAAGCCAATTTCCAATACCACGGGCGCTTTGCGACCAAAGATAGTTTCTAAATCAATGGCACCCTTGTACAGGCTCAGTCCATAGATTGGCCACCAACTATCAAAGGCGGCTTTTTGACCAGAGGTGATGCGCCCCGCGCGAATCACAAAGCTGCGAATCGACTTGGGTTTGAATTCGGGTTTAATCAAAAAGTCGCCGTCGCCATCCGCAACGGGGGCGATAAATTCTAAAGTTTCAGACATAAATACCAAACTGAGATGACATCAAAAAAAGGAATTAGCGACGCAAGGCATGAATTACCAAGGCTGCCCAGCCCACCAAAAAGCTTAAACCGCCCAAAGGAGTGATAACGCCGAGAGCCTTTGGAGCGCCAAGCGCTAGCGCATAGAGGCTACCGCTAAATAAAAAGCTACCCAGTATAAAGGCTAAACCACTCAGCTTTAAGGCTTTTGATGCTTGAGTTTGATAAAGCACGCCAACGACTAGTAACGCGAGGGCGTGGTACATCTGATATTGCACGCCGGTTTGCCAGATGGCGAGAGATTCCGGGGTGATGTGATGCCTTAATCCATGAGCCGCAAAAGCGCCCAAACACACGCTTAAAAATCCGCTCAGGGCGGCAAAGCTTAAAAATAATCGTTGCACTTAGGACATCCTCACCTTGTAACTGAAGTAATGAAACCTTTAATTCGGGAGTCGTCATCCTCGCGTAGCGGGGGTCCAGCTCCTACTAGAGGGCACCCTCAGAAAATTAACAACTGGATCTACGCTACGCGAGGATGACGATTCCCTGCTTAGGGTAGTCCCATCCCAAAAAGCAAAAAGCCGCGCTAGGCGCGGCTTTTCTAGATAATGAATAAAATCTTAGGCTTCCATCATCATCGTTTTAACTTTGTTCATAGCATTCTTTTCCAACTGGCGAATACGTTCTGCTGAAACACCATATTCATCCGCTAAATCATGCAAAGTTGCTTTGTCATCATTTAACCAGCGGCGTTGCAGAATGGCACGGCTGCGGTCATCAAGTTTTTGCATCGCCAACTCTAAGCCATTAACGTTAGTTTCCTCCCAATTGGATTCTTCCAGGCGCACTGCCGGGTCGTAGCGGTTGTCTTCTAGATAATGCGCTGGTGCAACATAAGCACTTTCTTCATCGTCTTCGTCGGCATCAAAACCGGCATCGTAAGACGCTAAACGGCCTTCCATTTCGCGTACTTGTTTTACATCTACACCTAGATCTTGCGCAACTGCATGAGCCTCATCATTGCTCAACCACGCTAAACGCTTTTTCGCGCCGCGAAGGTTGAAGAACAATTTACGTTGAGCTTTGGTGGTGGCGATTTTAACAATGCGCCAGTTTTTCAAAATAAATTCATGAATTTCGGCTTTGATCCAATGCACGGCAAAAGACACCAAACGCACACCTTTTTCAGGGTTGAAGCGTTTTACCGCTTTCATCAAACCGACGTTGCCTTCTTGAACTAAATCGCCCAACGGCAAACCATAGCCATTATAGGAGCGAGCGATATGTACTACAAAGCGCAGGTGCGCCATAACCAACTTGCGCGCAGCGTCGAGATTGCCATTGAAATAAAGATCATTCGCCAGCTTTTGCTCTTCTTCAACCGTAAGGATAGAAAAGGCGCTTACCGCTTGAACATAGGCGTTCAGGTTTGCGCCGGGGGCGAGTACGCCTATAGGCTGCAGACTTGTGCTTGTGCTCATTTAACTTCTCCAATAATGTCTAAATACTATTAATTTAAACTAAAAAATTCAAAATTCTGTGCGTGGCTAGAGTCTAGCACTTGTCTTTTTAGAGTGCTACTTACTGAAAAGTTCCACAAGTGATGCTTGTCATACATTCGCATTCGATTGTTTTACGTTAGCGTGGTTGGATTTGGATCAAATGTTTAAAGACGGCGATCCACGCACCTAAAAGCCCGGTTAAGCCCGCCAAGAGTACCAACTGTATGCTGCCAAAGAATCCCAAGCCTTGCAGGCGAAAGGTGCTTTGATAAAGCGCTGCAAGTTGATCGACAGTGCTCGATACCCAAAAAAACCCAATGGTAAGAATGACCAGCGCAAGTAGGCCGCCACCAATGCCGTACCACAAACCAGTATAAAGAAAGGGGCGTGCGACGTAGGAATCGGTTCCACCTACCAGTTTGACAACTAAAATTTCATCGCGACGGTTTTCTATAGCGAGGCGAATGGTATTGCCAATCACCAGCAAAACTCCTAAGGCAAGTAGGCCGCCAAGGCCGAATACCATCTTTTTGCCCAGCATCATCAATTGCTGCAAACGTTTTACCCATTGCATATCCAGGCGAACATCAGCGACTGCCGGGTCAGCCAGCAAAGATTGCTCCAAGCGCGTGATGGTGCCGTCGCTGCCATCTTCCAACCGGGGAGTGACTAACAAGGTGCCCGGTAGAGGATTTTTTTCCAGGCTATCCACCACTTCACCCAAGCCAGAGTGAGCTTTAAATTCTGCCAAGCCTTGCGCTGGCGACACGTAAATTACTTTGGCGATATCCTCGCGGGTAGCCAGTCTATCGCGCATTTCTTCTGCTCGGGCATCAGTCGTTTCCGGGCGCAAAAATACCGAGACTTGACTAGAGCCTTCCCAGTTTTCACCTAGATGCTGCAAGTTGGCAAAACCAATATAGAGCGCCGCCGGAATAGCTACGGCGATGGCAATCACCAACCATGTCATCAAACTCTGAAAGGGAGTTTCGAGTAAACGCACTAGGCTATCGATGGCAGATGTACTGTGATGCGCAAAATAGGCTTCAAATTTATCGCTTAATCTGACTTTATTCTGCACGGCGCCTTTTTGAATAGAGCTTTGCTGACGCGTAGGTTCCGATGTTGGAGCGCGGTCGGGGCGACGGGTTACGCTGGCACCGCGGTTCGCGCCGGTAGAAGGGCGAGTGCTTGGGCGATTACCGGTAACCGAAGGGCGTTTTGATTTCACCAGAGCACTCCATCGTGTACAAGTTTACCTTCGACTAAGCCGAGGATACGTTTGTTCATGCGTTTGAGCAGTTCTACATCGTGGCTGGCAATCATAATAGTTACGCCAACTTCGTTGAACTGGCGAAATAAGGTCATGATCTCTTCGGATAATTCAGGATCGAGGTTTCCGGTGGGTTCATCTGCCAGAAGCATCGTGGGCTTATTAACCACGGCACGGGCGATACCAACGCGCTGTTGTTCGCCGCCAGAGAGAACAATCGGGTTTAAACGTTCTTTTTCGAGCAGGCTGACTTTATCTAGCGCGGCGCGCACGCGGCGGCCAATTTCATGATGAGGCAAACCCGCGATTTGCAACGGTAGGGCGACGTTATCAAACACGCTGCGATCAAATAAGAGTTGGTGATTTTGAAAAACCACGCCGATATTGCGACGGTAGTGAGGAATCTGGCTGTTGGACATGCGGTTGAGCTCGTGACCATCAACTACTATTTGGCCGTTACTGGGGCGTTCCATCTGCATGATGAGCTTCATTAGCGTACTTTTACCGGCACCTGAATGGCCCGTTAAAAACAGCATTTCACCCGGTTCAACGGCAAAGTTGATGCGTGAAAGCGCTTCAAAGCCATTGTCGTAGCGTTTGCTGACGTTTTCAAAACGTATCACGAATGCTCCTTGGATTAGGATTCTTGAGTGCTAAATAGCGCTTCAATAAAGGGTTCGGCCGCAAACGGTTGCAGGTCATCAATGCCTTCACCCACACCGATAAAACGCACCGGCAAACCAAATTTTTTGCTGAGCGCGAAAATCACACCACCTTTGGCAGTGCCATCCAGCTTGGTCAGCGCCAAGCCTGTTACACCTGCGGCATCAATAAATTGCTGCGCTTGATTCACGGCATTTTGGCCGGTGCCGGCATCCAACACCAACAGAACTTCATCGGGCGCGCCCGCATCCAGCTTAGCCAAGACACGTTTCACCTTGGAGAGTTCATCCATTAAGTGATCTTTATTGTGCAAACGGCCAGCAGTATCGGCAATTAACACGTCCATACCGCGTGATTGCGCGGCTTGCAATGCATCATAAATAACAGAGGCAGAATCTGCGCCTGTGTGCTGGGCAATCACGGGAACCTGATTGCGCTCACCCCACACTTGCAGTTGTTCCACGGCCGCCGCACGAAAGGTATCGCCCGCCGCCAACATGACTTTTTTGCCCTCGTTATGAAAGCGCTTGGCAAGTTTGCCGATGGTAGTCGTTTTACCCACACCATTTACGCCAACCACCAAAATTACATAGGGTTTTTTCACACCTTCGACGACACGGTTTGCAACCACAAGCGGCTTTTCAACCGGACGAAGTAATAACGCTAATTGTTCGCGCAGGGCGGCGTAAAGCGCATCACCATCAGTAAGTTGTTTGCGGGCGACGGCTTTGGTGAGGTTATCGATAATATCGGTTGTTGCATCCAAGCCGACATCAGCAATTAGGAGTTGCGATTCCAGCTCTTCAAATAAGTCGTCATCAATATTTTTACGGCCGAGAATCAGGTTGCCCAAACCTTGCGCAAAGTTGCTGCTGGTACGGCTTAGGCCTTGTTTGATGCGTGCAAAAAAACCGAGCTTGGGTTCAGCGACGGGTTTTATTTCGGCTGGGGTTTCCGTTGTTACTGCATCTGCAACAAGTGGGGGTGCAGCTTCTTCAGCATCAGAAATGACGGCTGTCGGTTCGGCGGGTTTGGGTTCAGATCTTTTGAAAAACTTGGAAAACATAGGAGGCAGATTCTTGATTAACAACTCTTAATTAATAACAGGGGCGTAAAAACCGTTATCCTATCATTAATCCTAACACTTCTATTTTGAAATTTGAGAATTAAGCCGTGAAACCCGAACGTCCGTCGCCCAAAGCAACGCAATCTAATCAACTTCGTATCATTGCCGGGTTATGGCGCGGTCGTAAATTGAATTTTCCCGATGTAGAAGGGCTTCGCCCCACGGGTGATCGCATTCGCGAAACCTTGTTTAATTGGTTAGCACCAGAAATTCAGGGCGCGCGCTGTTTGGATTTATTTGCGGGTTCAGGTGCGTTAGGCATTGAAGCTTTATCGCGCGGCGCAGCCACAAGTGTGATGGTTGAGCGCGATACCAAAGCTGCTGCAAAACTCAAAGCCAATTTGGAGATACTTAAAGACGAGCAAGGTCGTATTGTGAATGCAGATGCCTTGGGGTTTTTGCAGAAAGGAAATGCCGATGCGCCCTATCACATCGTCTTTATTGACCCGCCCTTTCAGTTAAGTTTGTGGCAGGCCGTCATAGGTGCTTTAGAGGCAGGTAATTGGCTGGCAGATAATGCGACTATCTATATCGAATCGGGGCGTGGCGATGAATATCATCCACCTATTAATTGGCAATTGCACCGCGATAAACATGCCGGTGCGGTGAGCTATCGGCTGTTTTATCGCGAGCTGTCTTAAATATTATCGTGGAATTAAATCCACAAAGCCGCTGTACATTCCATTTTTATCAAAAGCGGAAATTTGGAAGATATAGTTGCCAGAGAGCCAGCTGAAATTATAAAAGTTTTGCCAGGCATCGTTAATAGTGACGTAAGTAAACGCAGTATCTGTATCTTTGCGGTAACGCAACTCGTAGCCACCTAATTCCGTTACATCCAAAATATCACCATTTTCTCGTTGGTTTGGTATCAGCCACGTTACACCCACCGTACCTGCTACCGCCGATACTTTTCCAGCGTTGGAGGTATTGGAGTTTGATGTGCTTGGAGCACTTGATGAGGCTTTTGAAGAAGTAGTAACTGATGCTTTACTGGATGAGCTGCTCGACATGCTCACATTCGATGAATTGTTATTTGTTGTGCTTGGAACACTTGATGATGTTTTTGAAGAGGAAGTAACCGATGCTTTACTGGACGAGCTGCTCGACACGCCTACATTTGATGTGCTTGAAACGCTAGAAGCTGATTTGCTCGAGGTGTTGGTAACATTTTCTACTTTAAACCAATTCAGGTTAAAGCCACTTCCACGCCCAATAACGGAAAGCATAAATGAATGAGTGCCCTGTGTAAGGGTAACTGTGCGCTCAACATCTTTCCACGTTTGAAATCCGCCTGTACTACTAACACTCACAGTGTCATAGGTTGCACTACCATCAGCCTCTTTCAGTGAGAAACTACCGCCGCCGCTTGGGCTAGCAATCCGATAGGTTATTTTATAGGTGCCCGTAATAGGAATATAAATACGTTGGTTTGCATAAGACATCCAGTCATTGGCATCTATATAACCAAGATTTTGACCACCGCCAACATCTGTGGTTGGCTGTGGCTGAACACCACTCATGGTTGAGTAATTTTCAGCCTGAATGGTGACGGGCAATTGGCTTCCTACGCCTTCTACCTCAAACCAATTCAAATTAAAACCTTTGCCTCTATTAACAACCGAAATTAAAAAAGAGTGATTTCCAGCAGGAAGATTAATAATGCGTTCTACATTTTTCCACTTTTGCTGCCCGCCTGTATCTGCAACATCTACAGTGTCATAAATAACATTAGTATCCGCATTTTTTAGCGTAAAACTACCGCCGCCGCCTGAGCTTGCCAAGCGATAAGTGATTTTATAACTACCAGCAACGGGTGCATTAATCGTGACATTTTTATACGCCATCCAATCGTTGTTATCCATGTATCCAAGATTTTTCCCGCCGCCGGTATCGGTAGTAGGTTCTGCCTGAACACCACTCATGGTTGAGTAATTTTCAGCTTCAATTCTTTTAGGTGATGTGAGGCTTGCACTGCTGGAACTACTACTTGAGGAGGAGCTAGACGCGGCAGTAGCCACTGGACTAAATACCGCCATCATAGGTGCACATAAAGACATAACTAATGTCATTTTTCGCAATAACATTTGCCAGTTCAGGCCGCGATTCAATTCCAAGCGGCTAATAAATCCTTGTTCAATTAAAATTTCACCCAAGGATGTCGGCACTTGTTCGTCTAAGTTTGTATCCTTACGACGCTGCGCTTGCAACTGAACAGCTATGTCCAGTTGCTCTTTGCTGACCAATCCTTTTTCTAAAAGAATCTGGCCTAAACGCGTTGACTTTGTTTTGTCCATAATACTACTCACCTTAATTTATGCAGTAACGCAATTGTAGTTGCTAATAAAGAGTGTAGAGCTTTTTTATAAAAAAAGTTTCTATGGGCACGATTAAAGAGCTATGAATTAAAACTAATTTGAAATAATGAGTAATCCCTTTATTATCATAATCAATTCGTTATTTTTTATTACAATTGCATCATGTTAAACAAGATTTTTATTCTAAAATTTTGTTTTAAGCTTATTAATAGATGTAATTAATCTATACAAGAATATTTTCAGACGGATCATTTGAGTGAAATTATCATTAAAAAATTGCATTGAAAAAAATGTGTTTTTACTCTCAACTACATTTATCTAAAAATAGGGCCTACTGATTGGCTTTTGTGCTTCCCTCCCAAATTGTTTACTATGCCGCCATATAAACCTCAAAAGAGAGCTTTCCATGAGAAAAGTGGTTTACCCGGGTACTTTTGACCCAATTACGAATGGCCATATTGATTTAGTTGAACGCGCCTGCCGTTTATTTGACCGTGTGGTTGTCGCTATTGCAGCCAGCAACCGTAAAAACCCTTTATTTACGTTGGAAGAGCGAGTTGCCCTTGCGCAAGAAACGCTTGCGCACTTGCCGAATGTAGAGGTAGTGGGGTTTGATATTTTGCTAGTAGAATTTGTGCGTCAGCAACAAGCTCAAGCTGTAGTGCGGGGGTTGCGTGCAGTTTCTGACTTTGAATATGAGTTTCAACTGGCCAATATGAACCGCGCTTTGGCACCGACCATGGAAAGCCTATTTCTTACGCCTGCGGAGCACCTTTCTTATATTTCATCATCTATAGTGCGCGAAATTGCTTTCTTGGGTGGCGACGTAAGTCAATTTGTCGCTAAGCCTGTTGAAGCCGCACTGCACAAAAAGTTTAATCGTTAATCATCGCCGTAGTTTTGTCGCAAAAAATCATCGTGGTTCGGTAAAGTTTTCACCATGGACTGAATCGCGTGACGCGCTATTTTAAGTGTGTCGCTAATCTCTTGATAATCCATGCTGTCGATGCGAGGGCAATACTTATTGGGGCGAATGCCCATACCTTCAAATATCGACTGCCAACTGGAGCTGCGAAATAATTCATCAGTACCTTCAGGGATAATGCCGTGGCCTTTAAATAGGGCGATGCGCTCTTGCAGTGATTCCGGCAGCTCCATGGTTTTACAGAATCGCCAAAAATCAGTGTCTTCACGTTGTGTGGTGCAATAGTGCAACACAATAAAGTCGCGCACCTCTTCGAAATCCGTCGTCATGCGGCGGTTGTATTCTTTAATTAAACTCGTGTCGCAATCCCGGTCAGGAAAAAACCGTAAAAAGAAATCCATGCCGCGTGCAATTAAATGAATAGATGTAGATTCCAGCGGCTCTATAAAACCTGATGACAAACCCAGTGAAAGGCAATTTTTCTCCCACATGTTTTTGCGACGACCGGTAGCGAAGGGAATTACGCGCGGGTCGTTAATGCGAGGGCCATCGAGGTTTTTTAGCAATGTGGATTTTGCTTCCGCATCGCTGCAAAATCGGCTGGAATATACATAGCCGTGACCCGTGCTATTGCGCAGCGGAATCTTCCAGCTCCAACCTGCTTTGCGGGCCGTGGCGGTGGTGTAAGGCGGACGCTTTTCGTGCGCAGCGGTTTTTACCACCACGGCGCGATCGCAAGGTAAATATTTTGACCAATCTTCAAAACCAACATCTAGTGCTTTTTCAATCAGTAGTGCTTTAAAACCGGTGCAGTCGATAAAAAAATCGCCGTGAATTTCCTGGCCATTGTTTAAGATTAATTTCTCAATATTACCGTTAGTTGATTTAATAACCTGAGTCACTGTGCCTTCGGTGCGTTTTACCCCACGCTCGCTCGAATATTTATGTAAATAATTGACCACCAATTTTGCATCTAAATGCACGGCATAACTTGCGCCGCCAATGGGTGTATTTTGTAATTGCGTTGGCCAGAAAAATTTTTCCTGCGCGGCCATGACTGAGCACGGTGAAAAATCTTGCAATGCGGAGGTATCCCCTTGCATGGTGGCTTTCAGCCAGCATTGATAAAAATCATGAGAGCCAATACGTTTTCCAATCACCCCAAATGGATGAAAGTAAGATTCATTTTTTTGCCGCCAATCAATAAACTTAATGCCGAGCTTAAAGCAGGCTTGTGTCTTTTGAATAAATTGTTGTTCATCAATACCGAGATTTTGAATCAAGCGTACAACTGGCGGAATAGTCGATTCACCAATTCCAATGGTGCCGAGATCATCCGACTCCACCAACTCGATTTCACATAGTTCAGCTTTGAGATGATAAGAGAGCATGGATGCGGCAATCCAACCCGATGTACCACCACCGACAATCACAATTTTTTTAATGGGATTAATACTGGTCATAATAGTGTTTTATACCACTGCTTAAGTTCATCAACCTCAACGAACCTTAGCTCAATAAGTTAAATTTTCCCCATGCACATTCAATCACCAACTTTGATTTTCAACCAAAAGGCCGGATCCGTTAGTGTCCTGCGCAGTAGTGTATTGCCAACTATTGACATGAATGGCGCGGCGTACAGCGTCTATCGCTTTATGCCGTGGGAAACTGGCTCGCCATGCTAAAGAGATTTTACGAACTGGGCGCGTTTGCAAGGGTCGAGTGACTAAGGTCTGCGATGAAAATATGGCCGAGCTCGTGGCGGATGACGGCAAAATGCTTATGCCTAACCCAATGGCAATCATATGACGCAAGGTATCCAGACTACTGCATTCAATTATATTGTCGGCAGAAGGCTCAAACACCGCCAGCATTTGCTCGCGCAGACATTGCTTTTTACTGAGCAACAAAAATGTATGCTTGGCCAAATCATCCAGCGCAATAATTTTTTTGGCGGCAAGGGCATGATTGGAGGGCATCACCAATTGCAAAGGTTCGCTGTAGATTTCCTGGGTAACTACATCAGGTTCAGTAAAGGGTTGCGAGATAAGAATGGCGTCCAGTTCGCTGTTGCGCAACTTTTGGCGCAAATCGCTGTTGTAGCCCTCGTAACAACTCAAACGTAGCTTATTTGCAATCAGGTTTAACGATGGGATTAATTGCGGCAGCAAATAGGGCCCCAGGGTAAAGATAGCCCCGAGTTTTAACTCCCCGCTAAGCTGATTTTTATCGGCCTCTGCCAAGGCAATAATGCTATCCGCTTGCAGCAACACGCGCTGCGCCTGCGCGATAATTTGCTCGCCCATTGTGGTTGCCCGAATCCCCGATTTACTACGCTCAAATAAAAGCACCCCTAGTTTTTGCTCCAAGCTGCGCACTGCCATACTTAGCGTTGGCTGGCTAACACCCCAGTGCGCAGCGGCGCGACTAAAATGCTTTTCCTCTGCCAGTGTTACCAAATAGCGTAATTCAATTAATGTCATGATCAATTTGCTGAAGTCGGTTTCGTTATGTTGGGCGATGATTATCAATCATTGCCTAGTCTACTCCCGAATTGCCTATAGATAAAACTTATACCCTTTGAATTGTGAACCCCCTTGTTAATCCCTTACAAAGGCGGGCTTTTCAGCGCTCGTCATCCAATGATATTACTTGACCTCATTGAGTTGCAGAGCTGGATGAACTAACACAATAAAAATTTGGTGATTCACATGTCAAACGCTCAACTCTCGGTTCACTTTTTCCTCCAGATGCTCGTTATTCTGGCAACTTGCCGTGGCGTAGGCTGGTTGGGTAAAAAATACTTCAAGCAGCCTCAGGTCGTCGGTGAAATGATCGCGGGTGTGCTGCTTGGCCCAACCTTATTTGGCTTGTTAGCGCCAGATCTCCAAAAAGCGCTCTTCCCAAAAGAATCTATCAGCGTGCTTTACGTATGTGCTCAGGTAGGTGTGGGGCTTTATATGTTTATCGTAGGCTTGGGTTTTCGCAAAGATCACTTTAAAGCCAATATGGGTGCGGCCGCAGCGGTGTCTATTTCGGGGATGGCAGCTCCCTTTGTTATAGCAATTATGATCACGCCCTGGCTTATGACAATTCCCGGCCTCTTCTCCGATAAGGCAACTACCTTCAATGCCACATTGTTCATGGGTGCTGCGATTGCGATTACCGCCTTCCCTATGTTGGCGCGCATTATTCATGAGCGCGGCTTAACCAACTCCAAGTTAGGCACCTTAACGCTCTCTGCAGGCGCTATTGATGATGCTGGCGCATGGTGTGTGTTAGCGATTGTATTGGCCAGCTTTGGTGCAGGTGCATCTTTAGCGATTACCACGATTGTGGGCGGCATTATTTTCGCCAGCGTTGTACTCATTCTGGGCCCGCGCTTACTGGCACCTTTGGGTCGTATTGTTGAGCGTGAGGGGAAAATCACTCCCAACGTGCTAGGTATTACGCTTATGGCGTTTATGTTCTCTGCGTTTGTCGCGGATGGAATTGGCTTGCACGCTGTATTTGGCGGCTTCTTGCTCGGTACAGTCATGCCACGCGGCAAATTTGCCGAAGAGTTGAAAAAGCAGATTGAGCCCTTTGCGGTCGTCATTTTGTTACCCACCTTTTTCACCTTCTCGGGTCTCAATACATCTTTGACCATGATCAATAATATAGAGCTGGTCTTAATAGCCCTTGCGGTGCTAGCGGGCTCCATTCTTGCCAAAGGTGGCGCTTGTTATGCTGCCGCACGTTTGTGCGGTCAGGATAACCGCACCGCATTGGGTATAGGCGCGCTGATGAACGCACGCGGTTTGATGGAATTGATCATTATTAATATCGGCCTGCAAAAAGGCGTAATTGGAACCGGGCTCTTCTCTATGCTGGTATTAATGGCGATTGTAACCACCTTAATGGCATCTCCACTTTTTGAATATGTCTATGGTAAGAAAGCGCGCGAAACTGGCGAGTTGGATGCGCTAGATCCCAAAGCGGCAAACGCTTAGTTTTTAACAGGGAGAATCGACAGAAAGAGTTCACCTCTCAGCAAAAAGCCTTGGCCGCTTCCCTTTAAAAGAAGCGGCTTTTTTATGTCAGCTTTAATAAGGTTGTAAAATTTCCGTCAAATTGACGTCAAAAATGTCGATTTTTCTTACAGCTTTATTTATAAATTATGTTTTGTGTGATGTATGTCACAGTATTAATGCGGGTTTTCAAGGGCTGGCATAAGTGTTGCTATATGATCAATTGTTGTATTAAGCGCCAATTATCATTCAGGATCACCACCATGCCATCTATCAAACATTTCGCGTTAGTTGCTATCAGCTTTATCTTCGCCGCTGAAGCATTTGCTGCCCCAGTAACTATCAATCTTACTAGCCCGACCACTAAAACGGGCGCGGTCGATTCGACGTATGCTTTGGGTTATAACTACGCAACACCAGAATTCACATTGAACTTAACGGGTTGGACTTATGGCGTACAAAACACCGTAACCAATACTACTTGCAAAAAATGGATTGCCAAGCAGCCTAAGACGAATAGTAATTGCCTAACGTGGAATACCGTTACCACTCAAAGCCCTGATAAAAAAGCCACCCAAACACTTGTAGGCAATTTTGGTTCAAGCAACGGAATTGGCGTTGAAAAGACCAACTCACCCAATCATGCGATTGATAATGAAAAAGGCTACTTCGATATGGTGTTGTTGTCTTTTAGCGATCTGGTAACGCTTAATGGTATTGATTTGGGCTGGATTTCAGGCGATAGCGATGTTTCTATCCTGGCGTTTAATGGCGTTTCCAACCAGTTTTCTCCCGCAGGCAAAAGCTGGGAAAGCTTGTTGGGCAATGGCTGGCAATCTGCAGGTAATTACTACAATGTAGGCAGCAGCCCAAAAGCCGTTAACCCTCTGGAGATTACGTCTCAATACTGGTTGATAGGTGCTTATAATCCGTTGCTGGATACCAAAGTGAAAGACACCAATACCGACTACTTTAAGCTCCAGGGCATTAAAGCAACCAAGCAAGTCAAAGTGCCAGAACCAAGTGCGTTGCTCTTGTTTGGCCTTGGCATTTTAGGTTTAGCGGTTGCTCGTCGTCGCTCACACTAAGTAGAATTGTACGCAACAAAAATGGCGCTTTGGCTTAACCAAAGCGCCATTTTTTTATTTAATTACCCGCTCACGCCCCTATCTGTTCTGTTGATTATTGCTTCCAACATAAAACCGCAATCGCACACAGCCAACCCGTTACTGCTAATAATTTCCACACTTTATCCGGGTAGCGTTCCAGCAGTGGTTGTTGGCGAGGCGTAAGCCATTCGGGATTGGGGCGCTTCAAATCCTGCAGCCATTCAGACAACGCCTCATAACGTGAACTGGGGTAAATGCTTAGCGCTTTTTCCAAGGCTTTATCTAACCAGTAAGGCACCAACGGATTATGTTGCATGGCAGAAATATATTTTAATTTTTGAAAGCTGCGTAAGTCAGTCGCGTTGGCGTAGTTAGCACCATACGGCAATTTTCCAGTTAGCATTTCGTACAAAAGCACGCCTAGAGAAAATTGGTCTGATGCCGGGCTTACCTTGCCGCCATATCTATATTCGGGCGCAGAATAATCGGCGGTACCCAAAATAGGGTCGCGCGTAAATGGCGCAATAACTTCCTCAACCCCTGCTACCCAGCATGAACCGAAATCCACAATTACCGGCCCTTTGGCGCCAATGACAATATTGTCTGGTTTTAAATCCTGATGAAGCGTGTCTTTGCGATGAAACACGCGAATGCCGCGAATCAGTTGTTCCATTAATTCCACGGCATCCACGATCGACAAAGTTCTGCGCTCTTTTAATAATTGCGAGAGCGTAGGGCCTGGAATATATTCGGTTAAATAATACAAGCATGAGCGCGACTCCGGAGCTGGAATAACGCGCGCAATTTGCGGGCCGCTAATACGTGAGCCAATCCAGGCTTCCATAACAAAACGTTCAATATAGGCGGGGTCATCGTGATAATTCACCGAAGGTGTTTTCATCACTAAGGTTCTGCCTTTTTCATCTTCCACTAAATACACTTGGCTGCGATTGGATTCGTGCATGATTTTTTTAATATGCAAACCGTCAATCACTTGTCCTGGTGATAAAAGTGGAGGGAATGGCAGGCGCGATAGCACTTGAATGGCATCGCTCTGGGTGGCGCTACCGAGTTGTTCAACCGCGACAGCTTGAATACTGATGTTATCATCACTGTTATGGCGTAGTGCCAATTCAATTGCGCCGTTAACAAGTGAATCTAAATTGTTGCGCTGCGTTTTAATCAGCGTTTTAAATTCTGCCGCTGGAATAAACTCGTGAATACCATCGCAACTTAATATAAAAATATCACCCGCTTCTATTTCAAGGGTATGCATATCTACTTCCAAGGAAGGGTCTGCACCTACCGCTCTGCTTAAATAATTGGTGTTGCGATCAATACGTTGAGTGTGATCGCGCGTTAGGCATTCCAAATCTTCGCCACGCAAACGATAAACGCGGGTGTCGCCCACATGAAAAATAAAAGCCGTTGAGCCTTTTAAAATGAGTGCGGAAAACGTAGTGAGATAGCCTTCGCCATAAATTGAATTTTGGCTGCGGCCAAACAAACTGGAATTGAGCGCTTGAATTACCCGCATGGCAGATTGTTGCGTGCGCCATGTGTCGGGTGTTGCATAGTAATCGGTTAAGAAACCTGTAATAGCGGTTTGGCTCGCTTCGCGTGCTGCCATGCTGCTGCTTACGCCATCGGCAATGGCAATCGCAATACCTTTGTGCGTGAGTGCATTGCCATCGGGAATGCGAGCGCCCACGGTATCCTGATTTTCAGGTTTTTTACCGGCTTCGCTGCGCTGGGCAAACGCAACGCGTAACGCGGATTGCAGGTGATCCATACATTTTCTTTTATGTTGTTGCGTTAGTATTACAGTCTAATAGAAAAGCCCGCACAAAGCGGGCTGCTCTTATATAACGTTTCGTTCAAGCAATAAACGATCTCACTTCAATGACTTTGATTAAGCCACTTCAATTTTTTGCAGCGTACCATCTTCATTCACTTCTACGGTGTGGCCTTTAGGCTCTTTTAAAAATTGAATGAAGATAAACGCTAACGCAGCAGAACCTGCGAGTACATAAAAGAACGTTTGAATTTCTACAAAAGTGTTAATGGTTAAGAACGCCAAGCCGCCCACATTGCCATAAGCGCCCGCCATGCCAGAAATTTGGCCGGTCATGCGGCGTTTAATTAAAGGTACTACCGCAAATACAGAACCACAACCCGCTTGTACAAACAGCGAGCACACAATCACTGCGCCAAAGGCCAATACCAACGGCCAATCGCCATTAATTTGCGATAAGAGTACATAGCCTACAGTGATGCCGCCAAAAATAACGGACATTGAAAAGCGTCGACCTAATTTATCGCTCACCCAACCGCCGCCGGGGCGTGCAACTAAATTCATAACGGCGAATGAGCCGCCGAGCATGGCCGCTTGTGAAATGCTCAAACCTTTAAAGGTATCCATAAAGAACGCTGGCAATACTGATACAACCGCTAGCTCAGAACCAAAGCAGGCAAGGTAAGCCCAGCTTAAAATCGCGACTTGTTTGAATGCGTATTTGTCGTGTTCAGGCACACCATTTTTTAGCATGTCTTTATTAACGCGATAAATTTGTGAAAACTGAAATACAAAGAGCGAGAACAAAATGATGTACATAATGTTGGTGGTAGTCGCACTCAATAATTTCAAATTAGCGGGCGACATTTTCCATGCGAGTACCGCGAGGATTAAATACATAGGTACGTTGAGAGCTACATAAAACCAGAAGTCTCTTTTACTGCTAACTTCCAAACCACCAGATTTTTTTGGTTTGAAATAGGTAGAACCTTTTGGTGTATTGCGTGCGAACACATAAAAAATGACGCCGTAGATTGCCGCTAAAACACCCGCCGCACTCATCGCATAACGCCAGCCATCAACACCGCCGAAAACATGGATTGCTAAAAATGGTAATGTAAAGCCTGCAGCTGCAGCACCAAAGTTGCCCCATCCGCCGTAAATACCTTCTGCAAGACCAACTTGACGCGCTGGAAACCATTCACTCACCAAGCGAATACCAATCACAAAACCGGCACCAACAAAACCCAGCATGAAACGAAAGAGTGCAAGTTGCTCAAAGGTTTGTGCAAACGAGAAGGCAATCAATACCACAGAAGAGATAATCAGCAAGCCGCTGTAAATAGTGCGCGGCCCAAATTTATCCACCAGGCTACCTACAACAATTCGTGCGGGAATGGTAAGCGCAACGTTCAGCGTTAACAAAGCCGCCCATTGTTGCGGCGTCATTTGTACCGATTGCATGATGAGTGGTTTGAGCGGCGGCAAGCTAAACCACATCACAAACGTCATAAAAAACGCGAACCAGGTGAGATGCAAGGTTGCGACAGATTTATTGGAGAAATCCAACAGGTTTAATTTTTGAGAGCTCATGGCGTTTATCCACACTGATGAAACACGGCGATGCAATTGTCTGCCTGGAAGGCAAAAGACCGATTCAATGTGGATTTTGCAATGGCTATGCCAAGACCTTTTCATGGGGCATAAATAGAGGAAAAGCGATTAAATGAGAGTTAATGGTGCAATTTCTGGTGATGCAGTGCTCCAATTAAACACTTATTTTATATTGCAGTGATTATTAGTGGTGCAAAATTGTTTAGCTTTTGTTTTCAGTTCCACCATTGAGCTTGGCATTCAGATGTTGCTTCACGCCTGCCCATTCGTTTCTGATAATGCTGTAAATAACCGAATCGCGCACGCGGCCATCGGGCATAATCATGTGATTGCGCAGAATGCCTTCTTCCTTTGCGCCTAAACGCAGAATAGCGTTGCGCGATGTAGTATTTAAAAAATCGGTGAGTAGCTCAACGCGATTTAATGCCATAGTTTCAAATGCATGAGTGAGCATTAAGAGTTTTGCTTCGGTATTAATATGAGTTTTTTGCCAAGATGCGCCCAAAAATGTAAAACCTATTTCAACGCGTTTATTAGGTAAATTGGCTTTCATAAAACGGGTTGAGCCAACAATAGTGTTGGTTGCTTTGTCGATGGTCGCAAAAGCAAGACCTTCATTATTATCCAAAGCGACCTGAGCATTGGTAAAAAAAGCATCTATCGCATTGGGGTGTGGCACTAAGGTGACGAACAGATTCCACAGTTCGCCATCGCGAATGGCATCGCATAAGCCTTGTTTATGTTGAATAGAAAGAGGTTCTAAACGGACAAATTTTCCTTCCAGTGTGACGGGTGTGAATTTCATAGCATCCTTCAATTTTTTGGTTGGTCCAATGAATAGATTTGGCTAATCCTAACACAGAGTTTTTCGGCGGGCTTTTACTTATTGTTATGAGAAGGCGCTCAAGTAATTGTTTGAGCGCCTTTATCAATACAGGGAGTTTAAAATTTAACCCTGACACCAAGTTGCACACTTCTGCCTGCTTCAGGTGCTATATCTCTTAAATAAGAAGAGGCGTTGCGAATATCGGCGTTAGTTAAGTTGGTGGCTTTAGCAAAGAGTGTGTAGTCAGCGCCTGCGTTACTGAAGGTGTAATCTATGCGGGCATCTAAACGGCTATAGGAATCTGTTTCGCTTTCGTCGTCGCCAGCATGATTTTGTTTGGCGGCGTGAGTTGCGCTGATATTGGCGCTCCATTTGTTTAGATTAAAATCCAGCGAGCCGCCAACGCGTGCCGGTGTTATGCGCGGTAAATCACCGCCGTCATCCAAAGTTGCGCGCACACTATCGCTGAATAAACGCAGGTTCCATTGTGGGTGAAATTGAATTTTTACTTCAGTTTCAAAACCTTTAAATGTTGCATTCGCTTGGGCGTATTGATAGCCATTTAAGTCATCAATAATGTCATTTAAGTTTTCAGCATAAATAAAATCAGTGATTCGGTTGTAAAACAGATTGCTGGAAAATTGAATTTTATCGCCGTGCCAGTGATAGCCAAATTCAAGATTGGTGCTGGTTTCTTCATTAAGAGTTTCATCGCCAATTAAATAGCTGCCGGTAGCAGGGTGTGGGCCATTGGCAAATAATTCTTCTATGCTAGGCGCGCGTTGCGATTGTGCGAGGCCCAAGCTGAATTGTTGATCCTGGGTAAAATGCCAGGTAGTGGTAGCGGATAAGTTAAGACTGTCATGGCTAATTGAGCTCCCTGCTTTAGGTGTGATTTTTTGAGTGTCGCCGCGTGCACCAATTTCATAAGTCCAATCGCCGTGCTTGGTTTCTTCTACAATAAAAAACCCTAGGCTGCTGATATCTGATTCGGGAATGAATGCTTCTTCACCAAGGGCTGCAAAGGTACTTTTTGCCACTTGCAAACCCAGTGCGCCATTCCAATCAATGTTAAAAAATTCTAGCGGGTTGTGAATTAACTCAACGCGGCCTTCGTAGGCATCGTTAGTAAATTTTGTCCCCGCTTCGCCATTTTCCATTTCAGTGTGTTCGTAATCATTGTGGCCAAGGCGCGCACTGATTTTTTGGAAGCCATCAAACGGATTATTGAGTTCGCCTTTTAGATCGTAGCGAGTTTGGTGCATGTCAATACGAACCAGCTCATCACCATCTGGTGGCACGCCGTAATTGTTGTCGAGTGAGTTCACACTTATGCCGATGAAATCTTCGCCGCTAATATAAGAAACACCCAAAGTGCCGCTGGTGGATTCTGCATCGGTATTGGGAATAAAACCTTTGCTTGCGGTTGCTAAATCTTGTGGCATTTTTTGCGCGTAACCGGGAATTTCCAGATCGTCACTTTTGCGTTTAACGCCATCGATATGAAATGCGAAATCGCCTGCTGCTGCATTGAGGCTACCAACGCCTACCGTTTCATTATTTGCGCTCGCATTGCGTAATTCAAAGCCACCGGAAATAGCATCGGGAAGTTCGCTTGGGATGCGGTTATCCAACACATTCACCACACCGCCAATCGCACCGCTGCCATAACGTAAAGCCGCAGGGCCGCGCAAAACTTCAATCTTGTTGGCAAGTAATGGTTCAAGGGTTACTGCGTGATCCGGACTCGCGGCTGAGGCATCCATGGAGCCAACGCTGTCTTGCATAACTTTTACGCGATTGTCGCTTTGGCCGCGAATAATCGGCAGGCCCACACCGGGGCCAAAGCTGGCTGAACTAACGCCGAGTTGGCCGTTCAGGGTTTCACCAAGGGTTGATGCCGAGGCATTTTGTAAATCTTCGCCGCTCAGGAGATTCACCGGTTTATTAACCGCTTCAATGCTTTTAGCAAAAGGCGAGGCGGTGACGATAACTTCTTCTGGTTTATCGCTAGACAACTCATCGGCAAAAACAGGCGCACAAGAAGCAGCAAGTACTACCGCAAGGTAATGTTTTGGAAAGGTTTTCATGGAACTAACTCCAACAGCAAAAATGCAGCCGTAACGCAGTACCAGCAAAGGCATGCGAATACAGCAATTAAAATTAAGGTTTAGCGGCTGTGGAATTGAGTGGGTGGTGCGCGAATATGGGCAAAAGGCGTGGCAATACGAGGACTTGTGAAGATACTAAAGCTTGGTGATAACGCGGCGATCAGGAACAGTAGGGCAGGAGCCAGCTTGCTGATAAGGGCTTTATCAAAGCTGATAACTTGTTGGCAAATGGCACAGCTATCATCCGCGGGCACAAAAACGCCATGACCATGCCCCGCCTCTAAAATGGAGGTGAGTAACAAAATCGCTGCCGCTGCAATAAGCCAGGGGTGCAGTTTTATGGTGGATTGGCGGATAAATCTAAACATAGGCGCAATCTAAAGAAGTTTTCTAAACGCCGCAAGCGTTATGTTATAACGATTGCAAAAAAGACAGCTTTAACGGAAGCTAGCATTAAATGATGACTATTTTATGTTGGTGCTATGAATTTTGATCCTCTCACTATTGAAACAACGCAAACCTATAAATTGATGGTTGGCAGTATTACTCCCCGCCCTATCGCCTGGGTTAGCAGTTTAAGTAGCACGGGCGTATTGAATTTAGCGCCCTACTCTTTTTTCACGGTGGCTAGCTGCAATCCACCTGTACTTGCCGTAACGCAGGTGAATCCCCGTGACCGCGCTGCAAAAGATACCCTGACTAATCTTCGTGCGACCAAAGAATGTGTGGTGAATATCGTTAGCGAAGAGCTTGCCGAGGTGATGAATGCCAGTTGTGGCGATTACGCGCCAAGCGTGAGTGAGTTTGCCGCTGTGGGAATTGAGAGTGAACCGAGCCTGCGAGTACAAGTGGCTGGCGTGAAAGCTGCAAACGTAAGATTTGAATGTATTTTGCGCGAGGTTGTGAGTATTTCTTCGCTGCCGATGGGTGGCCATCTGATGCTGCTGGATGTGGTTAATATATTTGTGAATGAGTCGGTTCTTGTCGCTGGGCAAATAGCGCCACACTTGCTCAATACCATCGGTAAGCTAGGTGGTGATTTATATTCCACCACGCATGAGCGCTTTGAAATGACTCGGCCTGTTTTAAAATAAAAGTAAAAAATTAATGATGATAAGTGAGGAAGCTGAATGGCCTGGGTAGTGTTAGTTCTGGTGGGACTTTTTGTGGCCTTGGGTGTTGTGATTTATCGCATCGATAAAAAAGTAAAAGCCAAATACGAGAAAAGTTTCAATCCCAGCGAGTGGCAGCTACCCGGCCATATTGAGTTACGTTCGCCGATTGAAGCTCGACAAAAAATACCACTGCAGCCACGGCTGCAAAGTATTCCATTGCCATCGGCCGCCAGTGAAAAAGAAACCTACCAAAGAACACCATCAGTTTATAGTGAAGCGCACTTAGTGTTTTATAAAGCACTCTCCTCTGCGTTGGCAGGCGAGTTTCATTTGTTGACGAATATTAACGCAGTGAATGTCCTTGCTTCACCAGTAACCGTGAATAATTTACCTGCCAAGCCATTTGATTTTGTCGTATGCGATAAAGCGCAATTAACTGCGCTATGTATTATAGATTTTGGCAACAGAGTTGACGCTCAATTAAAATCGGCGTGCGAAACAGCGCAATTGCCCTTAGTGAGTTTTAATATTGCGACGGAATATGATTCACAAAGGCTACGCACGGAAATTTTATCAGCGATAGGTTTGGCGCCTTCGCATGAAGGCGCCGCCACGGAATCGGTGCTGGATATTGCGGATGAGTCACCCACTAACAATCTAAAAGAGAACGATATCGAGTTGGTGCTGTGCCAGGAATGCTCGGCGGTTATGTTGAAGCGAAGAGCGAAGAATGGCGCAAATGCGGGTAAGTTATTTTGGTTATGTTCAACTTACCCTGCATGCCGTGGAATGCGATCTGTAAAATAAATGTTTCCTTAAATTACTTTTAGACTGTACTAATTTTGTGGTTATTGTAGCCAAGTATTGGTCGTCATATTCGCGCAGGAATATGACGACTTGCTTTTAAATTCCCGTTCTTATCGCCAAATTAAAATTCCAGATACCGCGAATTTTCCCCTGCAAGATATTGTTTCCTGTGCGCCGCAAATGCATATTTCATGACGAAGCCGGCATTGCCGTAACCTTGATAATGAGCCACTTTAAAGTTGTGCTGCCCTGCGGTTAAATTTACACGGCATACGTCTGTAGTAAAGGGGCGCTCGTGAGTCCACTCGCAGATTTTTTTGCCGTCTATACTAAAAGAAAAACCGTCATCACTGCCTAGATAAAACACATAATCACCGGCTTTTTTAACGAGGAATGTAGAATCAATATCCACAAAAAAATCATTGCTATAACCAATGTCGCCCAGCTTTGGGTGACGAAATCGGCTTTTTTCCTCTAGATTGAGACGATCTACTTTAACAACTTTGGAAGTTTCAATATCGCGCGCTTGATGAATATCGGTAATTGTTGTGCGGTTTTTACTAACAACTACATCAAATACGTCCTCCACATAGGGAGGTGTAATACGGTGAATAATGGCGACGACAATAATCGCTAGCAAGATTGAAAATACAGTATTTTTATTAAAAGGAATTGTTTTCATTATTTCACCACCTCTAACTTCCAAAAGCTAAACCAGTTGCGCATGTCGAACTGGTTCTCAGTCATAGGAAAACCATAAGTAAAAGGCGAAAAGAATGCGAACACAGCAATTACTAGCGTTATATATAAGCTCAAATTAATCCACATGTGTTTATTGTTGGAGAGAATATCCTCACGATAGATATAACTAAATACCAAGGCAAGGTTGAGCATGCCAAACACTAAAGGCACTAAATAATGATAGAGATACATTACCCGTTCAATTTGTAGAATCGCAATCATGTAGAACATGTAGAGCGACGTGAATGCGCAAATCCAATAAAACAGGGGTGTGTATTTTTCTTTATGGCCGTAAATAAATTTACTCATAATAAGGCCAAGGCTCAATACAATTCCTCCCAGTACACTAAACCAAATGATGGGGTTGGCGACTATGTTCATGTATCGTACTTCTACCTGACCGTTCACAGTATCCTTATCCCAACGATAACTAATGGTTTTTTTGCCAAGCAACCAATCCATCGCAAAGCTACCATTTTCACCGGGCTTGGATTCATCCAACCTAGGCACTCCATCAGCGTATTCGCTCATGTACTTTAAATTATCCCGCAGACCTACAACAAAAGTAGACGGGCTCCAGGTATCGCCACGTTGAATCGCTTGTAAATATTCTGGCGAAGCTTTATAGGTTTTACCCGCGATCACTTTAGTGCCCATACCGATATGAATATAAAACACACTCATAAATACCAATATGATAGGAATTACGCCGATAGGTATTGTTATGATTAAACGTTGCGCAAGTTTTCGGTAGTTATGGTTTTGAATATTTTTCCATTGATCTACGCCAAACAGCATCACAAATAATAATAATTCAATCGCACTGGTGACTTTTACGCTAATTCCCAAGCCAATGACTAAGCCTAACAGTGCGTAGTCTTTTAAGCGTATAGGTGTGCCGCGAGTAACCACACACACAAAACAATAAAGTTCTGCTAATACAAAAAATAACTGGATGCCTTCCAGCATGGCTGCGCGCGCTTGAATAACCAACGCATTATCAAAAATAATAAAGCTGCTGAATAAAAATGCGACTAATTGATGTTGGGTAATGCGGTGCAAAATACCGTAAAAAAATAAAACCGAGAATGCCATAAGTACAACAGAAGGCCAGCGATAGCCCGTATATTTCATACCTGCTGGAGTATCTGAGCCCTCGATATGATCGGTGTGGTTGAATTTTTGTTTATCGATATTGGCATTGGGGTCGAGCACCGCTTCAGCTAACCCCATCATCATTTTGCCAAGTGGAGGGTGGGGCTCCATATACATCACGCCATCAATATGTTTTTGTGCAGAGGCGACGTGGTAGTTTTCATCCCAAAACATAGCGCCGGGAGTGCCATAGTGCGTGAAGTAAATGCCAAAAGAGCAGATCAGCAAAATAATTGGGTAAATGTTCTTTAGCATCAACGCGTAAATATTTAGCGCTAGATGTTGGAATTTGTTGGACATGGTAAGAGTACTTTAAGTGATGTAAGTGTTGACGGTTAGGCTGAGCTGCCGTGATTTATTCGTATTTATCAGCGCCCTGAAACTGGGTGGCGATAGCTGGCGATGCTCCGTGGGCGAATCTTGCCTTGTTCTTGGCTGGGGTGCAATTATGTTGGGCTTTTTTTGCGCCATGAATATGAAAGGATGAATCCCCGCCGTTAATCCCTTAGCATGTGGCTTTGCTTATTTTGTTGATCACTCTCAGAGTCCACTATTAAAAAGAACCCCACTATGAAACAGGAGCCCACTATGAAAACGGTACTTATCACTGGTGCGAATCGCGGTATAGGATTGGAGCTTGCTCACGAATACCTCAGTCATGGCTGGCATGTGATTGCGGTTTGCCGCCAAACCTCAGCGGAGCTTAGCGCAGCCTCAGCACACATTATTGCGGGTATTGATGTGGCTAAACCTGCGGATATCCAGGCATTAGCTGAAAAATTAACCAGTATTAAAATCGATTTACTTATTAATAATGCCGGTATTTTCCACGCCGATCCTTTAGGCGAAATTGATTTCAACAATCTCACGCAACAATTTTTGGTTAATGCGCAAGCGCCCTTACACGTTACCGAAGCGCTGCTTGGTTGTTTAAACGAAGGCGCTAAAATTGCGTTTATCACCAGCCGTATGGGCTCTATTGCAGACAATACCTCTGGCGGTTATTACGGTTATCGCATGTCTAAGGCTGCGCTCAATGCGGGGGCAAAATCCTTAAGCATTGATCTAAAGTCGCGCGGTATTGCTGTTGCACTTTTGCACCCCGGCTATGTACAAACTGCTATGGTGAATTTTGGTGGCGATATCTCTGCTGCAGAATCGGCCAAGCGTTTAACCCAGCGTATTGCGGAGTTGAATATCAATAACACCGGCAATTTTTGGCATTCCAATGGCGAACGGTTGGAATGGTAGTGATTAAAGTGGAAGTGGCTGGCGTGATAGTGGATAAAGCGTAGGCAAAGTTTGGATTTGTAAATTTTTTGTGATTAATCCTACAAATGGGTTACATTTCGCGCATAACCTCTAATAAACAGGACTGTGCGAATATGAAAATTTTCCGAGCTTATAAAACGCTGTTAGCCTCATTACTCGTGACGGCAACATTTTCTGCTACTGCTGCCAATAAGCCTGCGCAAGAAGAGTGGGTGGACTTATTCAATGGCAAAGACTTCAATAATTGGACGGTAAAGTTAAGAGGCTACCCTGCTGGTGAAAATGCCTTTGATACGTTTCGAGTAGCCGATGGTGTGCTACAGGTTCGCTACGATAAATATGAGACCTTTGGGGATACCTTTGGCCATATTTTTTTAAATAGCGGACCATATTCGCATTATAAATTGCGATTGGAATATCGGTTTGTGGGCGACCAAGTGAAAGGTGGTGAGGCTTGGGCGCTGCGTAATAACGGCATTATGTTTCACACGCAATCTGCACAAAGTATGGCCTTGGGTCAGGATTTCCCGCTCAGCATGGAATACCAGTTATTAGGTGGTAATGGTAAAGACGCGCGCACTACCGGCAACCTTTGCACTCCATCAACGCAAGTGGTTATTAAGGGTGAGCTACGTAAAGATCACTGTATGAACTCCACGAGTGATACGTTTCACGGTGACCAATGGGTAACGGCAGAGTTGGTAGTGCATGGTAGTGAATTGGCGCAGCATTTCATTAATGGCAAGTTGGTATTTGAATACAACGATTTACAAAAAGATGATGGCACACCACTGGAACAAGGCTTTATTGCTTTGCAAGCGGAATCCCACCCAACCGATTTCCGTTCGGTTCGCATTTTGAATTTGAAAGGTTGCATGGATAAAAAAGCGAAAAACTACAAATCGTATTTTGTGAAAGATGATGCTAAAGCGTGTAAGTATTAATTATTTCCAAGTGTAGATCGCGAAAAACAAAAAGCCCCGCCAGCTAATAACTGGCGGGGCTTTTTATTAAATACTTCCTTCTAAATATTAATTGTTAATGCCCTTCTTTTGTTTCTGTTTTAAGTGTTGCAAGGTAAGCCACCAAATCACGTATTTGCATGCGATCCAACAATAAATTCATGGGCGGCATACCTGATGTGCTGGTTTCGATTTTGGCGATGTCAGTGCGATTCAGTTTATGCGTTTTATCGTTAGTGCTAATGGTTATAGTAGCTTCCGTTTCAGCATCGAAGGCACCTTCAATGCGTTCACCCGTTTTTAACACAGCGGTAATGCGACCAAACCCAGGAGCGATTCGCGCAGAAGGGTTCACCAATGCTTCTAACATGTGCTCGCGCGATAGACGGCTGGCAATGGTTGTAAGTTCTGGGCCAACCCGTGCGCCGCGCGAACCCACTAAATGGCAGCGTACGCATTGCGCCATGTTGCTGTTGCGAAATAAATTTTGGCCTTCAGTCGCGTTACCACCCAATAGCGATTCACGATACACATCTAACGGATCATTTGCATTTTTACTGGCTTCATAATTGGCTACTAATTGTTTTAATTCTGCAGAGTCCATTTTTTCTGCAGCAGTAATTAAATCAAGCTGTACTTCTCTGGCAATTTTTCCTTCACTTAATCGCTGTAACTGCTGTTTAAAGATTGCAGTCGCTTCGGGTGCCTTAACGTTGGCGAGAGAAGAATAAGCCGCTTGTTGCTCGCCTGCTGTGCCGTTTTGCAAGAGTAGATCATGCATGGAAACAACTTGCTGTATGGGTAAGTTTAATTCTGGCAATAAAGTTAAGGCGGCCATACGCACTGATTGGTCTTTATCTTTCAGTGCTGTAAAGGTTACTTTACTCATATCGCTCAGTTTAAATTTTTTCAAAGCGTTTAATGCTGCAATACGAACCAGCGGTTCAGCATCTTGCGTGAGCGTTTTGAGTAAAGCGTCGTTAGTGATTTTCACATCAAACTCAGCAAAAGCCGCAATGGTTGCAGCGCGCAAAACACTGCTCTTATCTTCCAGTAAATTTTTATACGCGGCCGCCAAAGCGTGTTGAGCATCCACAGCGTTGTGGATTACAGCACCGCGATATTGCCCGGTAACACGGTCAAAGTCAGATGATTTAGCCCACACCGAAAGTGTATTTATAGCTTCAGCGCGCAAGGTACCATCAATATTTTTTTGCTGCGCAAAACGCACCAAACGTTTGCTGTTTTCTGCACTGCTATTAGCACCAGTTGCATAAAGGCTGGCATTAATTGCGCGGCGCAGTAAAGGCTCATTGGTAAAACGCGGTGCATCTAATAATTTTGCTAACGCAGGCAGAGCTTGCGTTACAAAATTATCATCGCCAATTGCGCGTGCGGCATTGGTAACAACAAATTCACTTGAATCATTTAAGAATAAAGCGAGCGCCGGGCTCTCCAGGTTTTTTAATGCAACCACAGCGGCAATACGAACAGCCTCTGAAGGGTGGCTTGCCAATTTAGCAAGTGCATCCTGATTGCCAATGCGTGCGAGTGCAATGGCACCGGCTTGGCGCAAATAAACATCTTTATCGTTGTTTGCGTTGAGCATGGCAACCAATGGCGCTATCGCTGATTCTGAGGCAGATTTTTCGTTTATGCGACCGAGCGCTTGCGCCGCAAAAAATTGTACGCGCAAATTACTGTCGGTTAATAACGGCAGTAAATTATTTGTAGTACCTACCGCTTTTGCATCGCCTAATAATTTTGCAGCTTGTGCGCGAATTTCTGCATCTTTATCGTTTAAAAATGGAATTAAAAGCGCTGTCTGCGAACTATCTTTTCGCGCTAATTGCCCAAGACCCCAAAGCGCATGAATACGCGCAAGTTGGTGCGCTGAATCAGTTGCTACTTTTTGCAATTCTGGTGTGGCCTTGCGCTGCACTAATTCATGTTGTGCTTTTTGGCGCACGCGCATATCGGCGTGTGTTAAAAGACCTACTAACTTTTGTAGTGAGTGCGAATTAAAATTTTCCCCAAGACGTGCTTGAGTATCTTTGCGGGCAGCATTGTTTGCAGTGTTTGGCGTATCTAATTTCCAGATGCGGCCTTTCTCCTTCAGGTTCCAGCCTTCCAGCCAGTCGCTCATGTAGAGTGCACCATCGGGGCCAAAATCGATACCCGTTGCTAAGATGCCGCGGAAAACATTTTGGTCGGTGTTGAGTGCAAAAGAGGCACCTTCAGGTTTCAACGTAAATGCATTAACGCCTGCAAGTGAAGGCGTGCCGACAAATTCCACGACAAAAAAATGATCTTGCCATTTTTCGCTGAGTGCTGTGCCCGGGTTATAAGTCATGCCCGCTGGCCCAGCGTGATAGGGTGCAATCGGTGGTAATACATGCGCAGCTTGGCCTTTAAAACGAGGCTTGTAGTAATCCTCATCCATCCACACTTTATAGGTGTTATTTTTTGGGTCTTTGTATTTTCCCAGTTGCCAATTCGTACGCCAGCCGCTATCGGAGCCATCAATTAAATACACCAGACGTTCGTATTCGCCTACGTGATCGCCATCGTTATCCACGCTGATTAAATTGCCAAACTTATCGAACGAAAATTCATGGGTATTGCGCAAGCCTGCGGCAAATACTTCAAAGTTGCTGCCATCAAGTTCACTGCGCACAATCACGCCTTGATTGGGGTAGTGCCATTTTTTTCCAGTGCTATCAATAACGCTGGTGCCTATATCGCCCATGTTGGAATAGAGCCTGCCATCGGGCCCTAGAATAGCGCCAGAAAAACCGTGGCCGCTAAAACCTATGTGCACGCCAAAGCCGTGGGCGAGTGATTTTTTGCTGTCCATGGTGCCATCGCCATTTGTATCTTTCAGGCTCCAAAGATCGGGGGCGATGTTGACAAATAATTCATCGGTTTGATGGTGGTAATAAAGGCCGCCGGCAACATCGGTTACTTCAGTATTGAAGTCGCGTATAACCGTTTGCGCAAAGTCTGCTCTGCCACTGTTGCTGGTATCTTCCAAGCGTACAATGCGCTCTTTCACAATTGCGAGGTCGCGCCAATCGTGGCTGCCGTCTTTATTGCGGTCGGGGAATTTAGTGTTTTGCGCACTTTTTTCAGGCGCTAATTCTTTATGCAAAAACTCTCGGCGATCTTCCACGGTTGCAAACTTCATTGAAGGTTGTTCCCATGCCGGGTAGCCGCGAATATCGAACTCTGAATTGTTACTGCGCTCGGTAATGGCTGCCCAAATACGGCCTTTGTCATCCACATCAATGGCAACCGTATCGCTCAAGAGCTTTTCTGATGCCCAGAGTTTTACGCTTAAGCCGGGTGCAAGGCTTAAACCTACTTGCTGTTCAATGTTTTGTGCGGTCTGCTCTGCCTCTTTTTTGGAAAGACGAGTAATTTCTACTGCATTGGCGTTAACCGCGGCAGGTGCTTTATCTGCTTGCGCACTGGGAACTTTGCCCGAGCAACTGCTGATAAGTGCGAGTGAGACAATTAAGCCTGAATTTAAAATATGGCGGGATAATAAAAGGGCTAAAGGTTTCTGCTTCATGGGCTACTCACTGCTTGTTATGATTATTGATGTTAATAATAGTATTTAAGTGACAAAACTGTAGTTGTAAGGATTATATGCGAGCTAAAGCTGGGGCATACTAAGCTTGACGTTAATTAACACATGGTTATCACGCTGGCATTTATTCATTTGCTGTTAAGAAATTTGCGGCTAGTATTCGCTGGCGTTTGTAAGTGTTTGTTTGCGTTTGTATCCATCTATTTATTCTCGATCTAAAGGAACTTAAAACATGAAAAAGATGATTGCATTTTTGGCGCTGAGCTTTGTAGTAGCACCTGCTTTTGCAGCAAAAGACTGCGAAGAGTTGAAGTCTGAAATTGGCGCTAAGTTAGAGGCGAAAGGGGTTAAAGCCTACACTCTGGATATAGTCGCCACAGAAGAAGTGGCTGATCAAAAAGTCATTGGCAGTTGCGAAGCAGGCAAAAAGAAAATTACTTACAAAAGAGATTAAGGTAAAGATTAAGATAAAAAAGGGAAGCTATAGTGCTTCCCTTTTTCGTTACGTCTTATTTTCCAAGTTTTACTTATGGCATTTGCAAAGAATCATAAACCACGACTTTGCTCCACAGATGGCCATAATCCTCAATGAACTTTAAATGCGTAGGATGCACTTGATAAACCTGCTCATCCGCTTCGCTATCAAAAAACGCTAACCACGAAATCTGATACGAGTTATCAATCACATTGCGATCCTCTGTTGAGGCTGGTACTGCAAGGTGGAAGCCTTTAATCGTTTCAATGCTGGTGAGGGTATTCGCGCCGCGAATCAGTTGTGCCAGGTCTTCTTTAGAATCAGGATTTTTTAACCAGAAATAAACGTGGTGTGCGAGTTTGGCAATACTGCCGTTAACAATAGTACCGCTCATGATGTGTCCTTATATTAATAGGATGTTGAGGGATGTAAGAAAATTAGCTCACCATCGGTTTTATTTTCATCGCTTCCAGTATTTTTAAACGCTTGAGTATGGCGGTTTCAATGCCCGCTGCATCCAAACCTTGCTCGATTAGCTGTTGCGCGTGATTGGCGTGATCGACAAACGTATCGTTTAAACCAAGATGCAAAATGGGCATTACATAGCCTTGGCTGGCAAGATATTCACTGACTGCAGAACCTGCACCGCCGGCAATCGCATTCTCTTCCAGCGTAACAATCAAGCTATGGCTGTTAGCCATGCGTTCAATCAATTCTTCATCCAGCGGTTTTACAAAGCGCATATCGCACACACTGGCGTTAAGTTTTTCTGCTGCTTGCTGTGCATTGGCGAGTAAGGTACCGAAGCAGAGAATCGCAACTTGTTTGCCTTCACGCACCACGCGGCCTTTGCCAATAGGTAAGAGCGTAAACGTTTTTTCAGTCTGTACGCCTGTGCCTGTTCCGCGCGGGTAGCGCACTGCAGCGGGGCCGGGATATTGATAAGCGGTATAAAGCAGTTGTCGACATTCGTTTTCGTCGCTGGGTGCGGCGATTACCATGTGGGGAATGCAGCGCATAAAACTCAAATCAAAGCTGCCCGCGTGGGTGGGGCCGTCTTCGCCGACTAAACCGGCGCGGTCGATAGCGAAGGTCACATCCAAATTTTGCAAGGCAACATCGTGTACCAGCTGATCGTAAGCGCGTTGTAAAAAGGTTGAGTAAATCGCGACGACTGGCTTTTGGCCTTCGCACGCCATACCTGCCGCGAGAGTTACAGCATGTTGCTCGGCGATGGCGACGTCAAAGAAGCGATCAGGATACTGCGCCGCAAACTCCACCATGCCAGAGCCTTCGCACATGGCGGGAGTAATGGCTACCAAGTGGTTATCTTGCGCGGCCATATCGCACAGCCAATCGCCAAACACCTGTTGGAATTTAATTTTGCTGGGTGAGCTAACCGCTTTTTTCGGCTCAATTTTGTTGAGTGCGTGGTAGCCAACCGGGTCTAATTCCGCTGGTTCAAAGCCTTTGCCCTTTTGGGTGATGATATGCAGCAGCTTGGGGCCTTTAATATCGCGCAGATTGCGCAAATAACTCACCAAATCGCTTAGGTCATGGCCGTTGATGGGGCCAACGTAGTTAAAGCCCATCTCTTCAAACAGAGTGCCGGGTGACATAAAGCCTTTAAAGTGCTCTTCGGTTTTACGCGCAAATTCCCACGCAGAGGGAATTTTGGTTAACACTTTTTTGCTGCCTTCGCGCAAGCCGTTGTAAAACTTGCTTGCCCAAATTTTAGAGAGATACGTCGCCAAGCCGCCCACGTTGGGTGAAATGGACATGTTGTTATCGTTGAGGATCACCAGCATATCGGTTTCGGTGTGAGCAGCGTGGTTCAAAGCTTCAAATGCCATGCCAGCAGTCATTGCTCCATCGCCGATGATGGCGACAGATTTGCGACCATTCGCCGCTATTTCATTGCCAATCGCCATTCCGAGCGCGGCGGAAATGGAGGTGCTGGAATGGCCTACGCCAAAGGTATCGAACTCACTTTCATCGCGTTTTGGGAAACCAGAAAGGCCATTGCCTTGGCGAATAGAGTTCATGCGTTCGCGGCGTGAAGTCAGGATTTTATGCGGATAGGTTTGGTGACCAACATCCCACACCAAACGGTCAGAAGGGGTTTCGTAAACATAGTGCAACGCAATCGTCAGCTCAACTACGCCCAAGCCTGCGCCAAAATGACCGCCAGTTTGCCCCACTGTAAATAATAGAAACGCGCGCAGTTCATCCGCCAATTGGGGTAGTAGCTTTTCATCCAACGCACGCAGGTCAGCGGGGGAATCTATGCTGTCCAAAAGTGGTGTGGCGGGGCGGCTAGTGGGGATTTCGTTGAACATGCGGCACTGTCGTCTTATAAAAACTGGCATTGTAGGCGTTAGCCGTCAGATTGCCTAGCGTAAGCGCCAAGCAAATCTCGCTGCCAATTAACAAACCTGTGGCAGAATGACGGCCTTTTCAGGTCGCTTTCTTCATTTATATCCCAAGGATTAGTCATGCTTATTCATCCCAACCCAGATCCCGTTGCGTTTCACATCGCCTCTTGGCCGGTGTACTGGTACGGCATTATGTATGGTGTGGCCTTTTTGCAATTTATTTTGCTCGGCAACCAACGCATCAAACAGCCCCATATTGCCGCCCAAGGTTGGACCAAAGATCACGTTAGCGACATTATTTTTTACGGCATGATTGGCGTAGTGGTGGGTGGCCGTTTAGGCGAAGTGCTGTTTTATCGCCCCGCGTATTATTGGGAAAATCCTATTGAGATTCCGATGACGTGGCTGGGTGGTATGTCATTCCACGGTGGTTTTATTGGTGTGATGGTGGCTATGTGGTTGTGGTCGCGCAAATACAAAAAACAGGTTGGTGATGTGTTTGATTTTATCGCCCCACTGGTGCCGCTGGGTTATGCCGCCGGGCGCTTTGGTAATTTTATCAATCACGAATTGCCGGGGCGCGCCGCGAGTGCCGATTTGCCGTGGGCGATGCAGTGGCCGGGTGTGAATCACCTTGTTCACCCCTCCCCGCTTTACCAAACGTTGGTTGATGGACTTTTATTGTTTGTTATTGTTTGGTTGTTCGCACGTACACAAAAACCGCGTTGGGCGACTGGTGCGCTTTTCTGCATGCTTTACGGCTTTGCACGGTTTTTTACCGAATATTTTCGCGTGCCGGATTGGGAAACGAGTTTTGCAGGCATAAGTATTTCATCGGGCCAAGTATTAAGTTTGCCGATGATTTTGGTGGGCGCGGCGGTTTTGATTTGGGCGTATAAATATCAGCAGCCGCAAATTGTCGAAGTAACAACGGTGACGAAAACCAATAAGAAAAAAAGCAAAAAATAATCGTTTTGAGACAGTTGTCTAAAAAGGGAATCGTCATCCCGTAGGGATCCAGCGTCTTTTATGATGAGGGCAAAGTCACTGGATCCCTACGGGATGACGACTTCCTATTTAATTAGCATTTGAGATAAAAGTAATGACCAAAAAAATTGTACTCGCCAGCGGCAACGCGGGCAAGCTGCGCGAGTTTCAACAATTGTTATCCGGCTGTGGTTTTGAAGTTGTTCCCCAGTCAGATTTTAAAGTAAGCAACGCCGACGAAACTGGCACCACGTTTGTTGAAAACGCCATTATTAAAGCGCGCCACGCTTGCCAACAAACTGGCTTACCTGCAATTGCAGATGACTCGGGAATTGAAGTAGATGCACTTAATGGTCGCCCCGGTGTTTACTCCGCTCGCTATGCCGGTAAGAACGCTAACGATGAAAATAATAATCAAAAACTGCTGCAAGAATTAGCTGGCGTATCCACCGAGAAACGCACGGCGCGCTATCACGCTGTACTCGCTTATATGCGTCATGCAGATGACCCCACTCCGATTCTTTGCCACGGCACTTGGGAAGGAATTATTTTAACCGAGCCGCGCGGTGCAGGTGGTTTTGGTTATGACCCGTTATTTTTTGTACCTACGCATAATTGCGCATCGGCAGAGTTAGACAAGGCTGAAAAAAATCGCATCAGTCATCGCGGCAAAGCCATGCAAGAACTGCTTCAAAAAATAGCGCAGGTTTAATTATTCGTTCGGAGTCATCATGAAAAAGTTTTTAATGTTGGTGGTAATACTCGCGGGTTTGGCGACAGCGGGCTACAGGTTTTTACCGCCAGCTGAACAACAGCAAGTGCAGGCAGAGATAGCACAACTTAAAACGTCTTTATCTGGCGCAGCGCAAAGCAAAGATCCAAAAAAATACGTTTTAGATATTCCTGATGAGTCACCTTCGTTACGCGCCAAGGGTTCAACCACAACATCTAGCGAATCAGCGCTTGCGAATGCTTATCTGCAACACTCGCAAGATGTTCAGCTAATGGGCGAAGGTGAAGTGGTTAAGGTATTGGCGGATGATAATAAGGGCAGTAAACACCAGCGATTTATTTTGCGTGTGCCAGAGGGCTTTACCGTTTTAGTTGCACACAATATTGATCTCGCTCCGCGCGTGGAAAATATCGCACAGGGCGATAAGGTTTCTTTTTATGGCGAGTATGTGTGGAACGAAAAAGGGGGCGTAATTCATTGGACACATCACGACCCGCGTGGCCGTCATGTGGGCGGGTGGTTGAAGCATAATGGGGTTACTTATCAGTAGTGTGCTGCAAGCTAAGGTGATACTTGCGAGACACGCTGCAAGTACGTCCCTGTAAGCTCGACGTCGGCTTCCTGCCTCCGACGGTCTCGCAAATATCACCTTAGCTTGCGAGTTGAGATTGTTCTGGCTTCATAAAGCGGGTGCACAATTAATTTATTAATCCGTCGTCATCCTCGCGTAGCGGGGATCCAGTTTGTGTTTTTCTTTGTATTCCTTAGGTCTTATTTTTTAAACAGCAAAGAGCTGGATCCCCGCTACGCGAGGATGACGACTCCCTAATATATGAATTCTTCTTATGTCACTTATCTTGCCACCACTATCGCTCTACATTCATATCCCTTGGTGTATTCGCAAATGTCCCTATTGCGATTTCAATTCGCATCAAGCCAATAACAATATTCCAGAAGCGGAATATGTTGCGGCTCTGCGTTTTGATTTAGAACAGGATGCTGTTTTAGCACGGGGCAGAAAACTCACCAGTATATTTTTCGGCGGTGGTACGCCGAGCATGTTATCTGCAACTGCGATTGCACAAATACTAAAAAACGCTGAAGCAATTATCGGTTTCGAGCCAGATATAGAAATTACCTTAGAAGCAAACCCCGGCACATTCGAACAAGAAAAGTTCTCTGGCTTTCGTACTGCTGGTGTTAATCGTCTTTCAATCGGCATTCAAAGTTTTAATGATGCGCAATTAAAATTACTTGGTCGCGTGCATGGTCGCGATGAAGCGTTACGCGCAGTGGATGTAGCACGCAAAGCCGGCTTCAATAATATCAATTTAGATTTAATGCACGGTTTGCCCGAACAATCCGTTGAAGGTGCTAAAGCTGATTTAGCGCAGGCGATTGCTTTAGCACCTGAACATATCTCGTGGTATCAACTCACTATCGAACAAAACACAGCGTTCTATTCCGCACCGCCGATTTTGCCGATTGAAGATACGCTTGCCGATATTCAAGACGAAGGCCAAGCTCTGCTCGCGGAGGCTGGTTACCAACAATATGAAATTTCTGCCTACGCCAAAAATAAACAACGCGCGCGCCACAATATTAATTACTGGCAGTTTGGCGATTACCTCGGCATAGGCGCAGGCGCCCACGGAAAAATTACGCAACCAGAACAAGCGCGCATTATGCGCTTATGGAAAACGCGCCTACCGAAACATTATTTAGACGCTGCCGTGAGTAATAAAATTTCCACCAACCTCGGCGGCCATCAAAATGTATTTGGCGGCGGCAGCGACATTCTTTCACCAGACTCATTACCTTTAGAATTTTTAATGAACGCCTTACGTCTAAACGATGGCGCGCCAGCGAATTATTTACGTGAACGAACAGGTTTGGCGTTAAATGCACTTGAACCACAATGGACAGAAATAACGCAAAAGGGATTGGTTGAAGTGGTTGATGATAATTTGCGGCCAACTGAATTTGGGCGACGATTTTTGAATCGAGTGCTTGAGGCTTATGCGTTGGTATAATGGCCTTACTTTTTTATAGGTAAAGGTTTTAAACATGTCAGACTTAAAGTTTTCTTCGTTGTTGGCAATCGCGATTGTTGCGCTTACTATTTTGGTTTTTGCGATGAACTACAACGGGTATCCCGGCGCTTTTTCTGTTTACAAAATTTTAGCGTGGCCGGGCATTGCTACGCTTCGGCTTTTTAGTGAAGAGCTGATATTTTTTCCTAAGTTTGTAATCTTATTGACAGGTCAATTTTCAGCTTACTTTTTCGCTGTCTTTTTTGTTAGGAAGCTAGTGCATAGATTGACGTAAATTAGCGATTGACGCATGAGTTGAAACGGAGGCTTTCGCCTCCGTTTTTTATTATGGTTGTTGTCCTTATCGTGTTTGTGCTTTCTTATGGTTTGTTTTTAGTTATGCGTGAGCGCTGGCAGTTTGGGTTTCGCCTTGCCAGCGTAAGTGATCGGTGTAGTGCAAAATGCGCATGGCACCTTGGTAGTCTTCAATTAGTGCGCTGCAGTTTTCAATCCAGTCGCCAGTGTTGCAATAGCGCAGGCCGTCTTGTTCGAATAGTGCGGGGTAGTGAATGTGGCCGCAAATTACGCCATCGTAACCGCGCCGTTTTGCTTCTGCTAAACATTCTTGTTGATAAGTGTTGATCGCCGCTTTTGCGCCTTTGATATTACTTTTAATTAAGCTTGAAAGAGAAAAATACGGGCGCCCCATCCATTTACGAAAGCGGTTGCTCCAGCGGTTAATAAACAATAATAAATCGTAACCCATATCGCCGCAGAAACGCGCCAGCCAACTGTGGTTGATGTAAGCATCCATCGCATCGCCGTGCATGATTAAAAACTGTTTGCCATCGGCGCTGGTGTATTCATGTTCGTGTTGAATTTCTATGGGGCCGAAGTGTTGGCCGCAAAAATGGCGAATGGGTTCATCGTGATTGCCGGGCACATAAATTACACGCACGCCGCGCGCGGCGAGCTCATAAAATTTGAGCATGACTTGGTAATGTTTTTGCGGCCAGCAAAAGCGGCGTTTGAGTGACCAGAGATCAATAATATCGCCAACGAGGTAAAGCGTATCGCAGTGAATATGATTTAAAAAATCGAGCAGATAATCAGCTTTGCAATCGCGGTAGCCTAAATGAATATCGGAAATCCAAATGGTGCGCGCATTAATGAGCGGTGTTGCGGTACGTGGTGGAAGGCTGTGCTCGAGTTCAGTGAGCAATGGATGAGACAACACAGAGCTGGATGCATTCATGGGAGCTTCCCTATGGCTGTTTGCAACGAGTTTTGCAAAACCATGTGACGGAAAGACAACACTTCTGTGAATTTTTGGTTACGGTTTTTAACGGGAAGGGAATAACAAAAAGAGGATGTTCACATAAAAAAACCGCCAAGCGGTAAAGCTTACCGCTCGGTTTTATTTAGACGATGGGCTACTGGTTGGCAGCCAGTTTTTCAGGCGTGTTGTTCTGGCGCAGCCATTGCAAAACCGCGTGTCGGCTTTCCAACATATCTTTGTAGGTTTGCAAGATTAACGTATTGGGTTTGTTTTGTTGTTCCAATAGCTCCAGGCGCTCGGTAAGAAAAGCTATATCGCTTTCCACCTTGCGAGCTACATCTTCACTGTTGTGTTCCACATCGCCTATGCTGAGCTTGGTCATGTTGTTCTCTCCCGAGATTCCTTCTGTGTAAGCCATTATCCCTTCTTTTTGAAAACCGTCATAGACGACATTAGCGGTAGGTTTTGTGAGATATCTCCTACAAAACTTGTTTTCGGGTTAGGGTCAAAATAAACAATACGGTGGCGGCGAGTACGATAGAGGGCCCTGCTGGACTGTCCCAAAAGTAGGATGCGCATAAGCCTAAACCAACGGCTATGCTACCGAGTGCGCTGGCAACTATCGCCATAGCTTCGGGTGTGTGAGTCAGGCGACGGCTGGCGGCGGCGGGGATAATCAGCAGCGCAGTGATCAGTAAAACGCCTACAACTTTCATGGCAATCGCAATCACCAGCGCCATCAACAACATAAGTGCGGTACGAACTTTGTTGACGGGGATGCCTTCAACTTGTGCCAATTCTTCATGCACGGTGATGGCGAGCAGGGGCCGCCATAGCCATATCAGCGCGCCTATAACGCCCAGTGAAATCAGCCAAATTGTGATGAGATCGCCTGTATTGACCGACAGAATATCGCCAAATAAGTAGGCGAGCAGGTCGATGCGTGTGCCGCTAAACAAGCTGACACAGACGAGGCCAAGCGCTAGCGTCGAGTGGGAGAGAATCCCCAACAAGGTATCGGTCGCCAGGAAACGATTGTTTTGCATGGCGACCAAAATGAGTGCTAGTAACAAGCAGCCGACCGCTACCGCAAAATTGAGGTTTACGCCTAGCAATAAGCCGAAGGTGATACCGAGTAACGCCGAGTGCGCCAGCGTATCGCCAAAATAAGCCATGCGCCGCCAAACGGCGAAAGAGCCGAGCGGGCCTGCGACGAGCGCAACGGCGATTCCGCCTAAGAGTGCATTGAGTAAAAAATCAGGCATGGTGATCGTGCTCGCAAGCGTCTGAACAGCCGACTCTACCCTTAATTACATTGCCATGGGCGTCATGTTGGTGGTCGTGGTGATGGTGATAGAGCGCGACTTGAGGCTTGGCTCCAGAGGTTTCTGCTATCCCTGCGCCGAAAAGTGCAAGATAGGCTGGGTCGTTGGTGACGGTATCCGGGTGACCGTGGCAGCAAACATGTTGATTGAGGCAAATCACCGTATCGGTGGTTGCCATTACTAAGTGCAAATCATGGGAAACCAACAAAACTCCGCAGTTGCGTGCTTTGCGAATATCGTTAATCAATGCGTAAAGTGCCGACTGGCCGCTCACATCCACACCTTGAACAGGCTCATCTAACACAAGCAATTGCGGGTCGCGCAATAATGCGCGGGCGAGTAAAACGCGTTGGGTTTCGCCGCCAGAGAGCAATTGCATGGGTGTTTTGCTGAGTTTCTCGATACCGGTGAGTTGTTGAATCTCGGCAAGATTTGCACGTGCTGGCCCGCCTAATAATAGAAAGCGTTCAACGTTGAGCGGCAGACTAGCATCCAGTTGGAGCTTCTGCGGCATATAACCAATTCGCAATTCCGGCGCGCGTTCAATATTGCCCTCATCGATTTTGATAAGCCCGAGCACGCTGCGAACCAAGGTAGTTTTGCCTGCGCCATTGGGGCCTATTAAGGTAACAATTTTGCCGGCTTCAAGGGTGAGATCGGCATTCTTGAGTAAGTGGCGGCTATTGCGAATAACGCCTACGCCGCGTGCACGAATTAATGCTTCACTGCTCATTCTTTACCTGCTGCTTGCGGGGCATTCTGACAGCTAGGGCAGAGGCCGTTAATTTCTACCGTATGGCTGCTCAAAGTGAAACCTGCAGCAGCGGCCGCATCAAATACAGATTGATTAAGCTGCGCGTTATCCAACTCGACCGCCACACTGCAGCCTTGGCATATCAGAAAGTGGCTTTGATGTTTTTGTGTGGGCGATGGGCAACCAATATAAGCATTTAGGCTATTAATGCGGTGGATAAGCCCTTCTTCTAAGAGGAAATCCAATGCGCGATAAACAGTGGGTGGTGCAACGCGACGAGTTGACGCTTGCGCGAGCATATCCATTAATGTGTAGGCGCCGAGCGGTTTATGACTTTGCCATACCAGTTCCAGTACTTGCTCGCGCAAGCTGGTGAGGCGTACGCCGCGCGCATCGCAGAGTTGGCGCGCAGCACTTATTGCATCGCTAATGCAATGGCCGTGGTTATGGTGGCTACAAGCCTTGGCGAGTGTGTACATGATGAAATCCGCAAACTGCAGTGGTAACAAGCTGCAGTGGTAAAGAGTACAGAGGAACAATATGTTACACTATAACCTTGCGTCTGGCAGTGTTCTGATCAGATGGCTTAGGCAGTTTATTTTTGATTAGGTGAGTGTGGGCATTATGAAGCATCCATTATTATTGTTGTGCGTAGCGATTTTACTGCCGCTCGCCTCAACGATTGCTCAAGCCAAACCGTTGGTTTTATCCAGCCTAAAGCCGCTCACGCTTATCGCCCAAGAAATCACGGGTTCAAATGCAACACTGGATACGCTTTTGCCAGCAACTGCTTCGCACCACAACTATCCCTTAAAGATGTCTGATCATGCGCGTTTGCAAAAAGCGGATGTTATTTTGTGGGTTGGCCCCGAATTAGAGAGTTTTTTGCAAAAGCCCATCGCGAACTTGCCCAAGGGCAAGATTGTTAATGCTTATGATTTGGCGGGCATGCACTGGCCTACCGATGCAGCAGAAGCGCATAGTCATCATCACGAGCATGATCCGCATTTATGGTTAGATCCGCGTAATGGTGTTTTGTTGGCGCAGGCATTAACTGCCAAACTAACGCAAATTGACGCTCCAAATGCAGCGCAATATCGTGCAAATTTGGCGGCATTTGTAGAAAAAACTACGAAGTTAGATCAGAAATTGCAGGTTCTGCTGAAGTCTGTGGCTGGGGTGGGCTTTGCGGTGTATCACGAAGGATTTGGGCATTTCGTGGGGCGCTATGGATTAAAACAGCTGGATTACGTGACCTTCACTCCCGAACAAAAACCCGGTGCAAAGCATCTGCACCAACTGCGCGAAAAGCTGGCAAAGGAAGGAAAATGTTTATTCCTGGAGCCTTATAACGATATGTCATCCGCGCGCGCATTAGCACAAGAGCTGCATTTAGACCTAGGCACCTTAGATGCACTTGGTACCCAAGGCGCGACAACTTATGCGCAGCTGTTAGAGCAAATGGCTGAGTCTTTCTCAGCCTGCTTGTCGAATCGGCGCAACGGATGAGTTGTGCATAGGAAAGCGCAATTTAATACCGCGTTGGGTGAGCGCATCAACTTGGCGTTTGTTCAATTCCATCACGAAGGCGTCATAAGCGCTACGCACAGTACGATCTGCAATTAAAGCGCTGCTCTGCAGCAAGGTTAAAATCCCGGTTTCGTTAGCAAGGCGATGCCGTTCGCCGGTATGGTGGTAATACTGACTGCCCAATTGTTGAAGGCGAAAAATAGCGGTTTGCGAGAAAATTAAAGTATCCATCTAAAACTCCTTTAACAATAAACATCCTGTTTACGTTGGGTTAGTGACACATCGCAGGGTCGTCTGCGAAACAGAGTGTAGAGTAAATGCTGATCACACGTGTTCGTTAATGCGCCAATCGCAAATCAGTTTCAAAATTTGTGACAGACATAAAAAAATGACTCCGAGTCGCCATCATAAAAATAACGAACACGGAGCCTATGCAGGGTAAACACGAGGAGAAAAACAATCCAAACACCAATACAACAAAAACACCAATACAACAAAAACAACAGTACAACAAAAACACGTTTTACAACTCCAGCCCGCTCACAAGGCAGCCGACTGGTTAAATTTAGGTGCGTTAATGCACTAGTGCCGGTAGAGATAACCTATTACAGGAGCGATTTATACACATCAGTTGCACTCTTAAGACGCTACATATCTGTAGGCTAATCATGTGCGAATATCTGCTTGTGTCGCTCAATATCTGCACGGGGCAGAACTGTTGATCGGCATTACTTCCAGCGGCCTCCGCAAAATACGGGGGCATGTAGACTTAACGCTTACTACAACTTCTTTTGCAATCATCTCGGCAGGTTTTGCTTTGATGGCTGCGTTCACTGAATTACACACTGCTTTGGCTTTATTCGCTCTTTAAGCGAACGGAGGCTTTTGCAGTAAGGTCAACAGCTTAAAGAGGTTGATATGCCAAAGTTAACAGAATCCAAGGTGCGAATACTGGTGCTGCTAAGAACAAGGCTAAGATTGCTGAAGATGACTTTTTCATGTGCGATTTCCTTTTTGAGGTTACTTTCGGTTCCGAGGTAATTGTGTTACCTCTTGTTACGCATAGTAACATAAATTTTCTTTTTGCCTAGTCTTTAATTAAAATTTTTTTGGAATAACAATAAATATTTGAGGAATATCAATATATTGTGATCTTTTGTTGATGTAAGTGACAGGTAACACTTTTTGCTCGAAAGTAACACATTAATTGTAACAAACTTTTGTTACCTGCTTGGAAGTGGTGCTTTTGAGGTATGCAGGCTGCTTTGCAGAAGCGCTTTTGGTGTATTCTGCGATCCAAAATGGGCTTTCAGCCCTAACCTTTAGACATCACATCCTTTTAAGACATCTCATCATGGTTTCTCAATCTTCTCCTCTCGTGTGCCCGGCTCCCCTCGTTTTAGTGGATGGCTCTTCTTATTTATATCGCGCTTATCATGCATTGCCGCCGCTAACTAACTCTAAAGGTCAGCCAACGGGCGCGGTTAAAGGGGTGATTAATATGATGCGCCGCCTCATTAAGGATTATCCAAACAGCCAAATTGCGGTGATTTTCGATGCAAAAGGCAAAACCTTTCGCGATGATATCTATGCCGAATACAAAGCGAATCGCCCGCCCATGCCTGATGATTTGCGCCCACAAGTGCAACCTATTTTCGACATAGTCCAAGCCATGGGCTTACCATTAATGGTGGTGGAAGGCGTAGAAGCAGATGATGTTATTGGCACGCTTGCGCGTCAGGCGACTGAACAAAAATGTGATGTGGTAATTTCCACTGGCGATAAAGATATGGCGCAGCTTGTTAATGAGCACGTCACATTGGTTAACACCATGACCGAAACGGTTTTGGATATTCCAGGCGTTAATGCGAAGTATGGTTTTGGCCCGGAGCTAATGATTGATTACCTCGCGCTCATGGGCGACAAGGTGGATAACATCCCCGGCGTTCCAGGTGTGGGCGAAAAAACAGCACAGGGTTTAATTCAAGGGCTTGGTGGTTTGAATACTATTTATGCGGATCTGGAAAAAGTTCGCACTCTCACATTTCGCGGCGCAAAAAATATGCCGGAGAAATTAATTGAGCATCGCGAGTTGGCGTATTTGTCTTATCGTCTTGCCACAATTAAAACCGATGTTGAATTAGAGCTTGGCCCGGAAACTATTAAGCTCACCTCGCCGGATAATGAAAAGTTGCGCGAGCTTTTTGAGCATCTTGAATTTAAAAGCTGGGTGAAAGACTTGGGCGGTGATAGTTCACCGGCAGCTGTTAATTCTGCAGTAGTTCAATCAGAAAATGATACAAATGTAGCGACCGGTTCAGCCGTTGAATTTAAGCCAGTTTCAGCGCCTACGGAAATTCATTACGATATCATCACCGATAAAATTCTATTTGCACAATGGCTTTTACGCTTGCAACAAGCTCCGGCATTTTCATTCGATACTGAAACGACAAGTCTCAATATTATGGATGCCAAAATTGTGGGGGTGAGCTTTGCTATTGAAGTAGGTAAAGCCGCTTATATTCCCTGCGGTCACGACTACATGGGTGCGCCAGAGCAGTTGCCGATTGAATGGGTGCTGCAAGAATTAAAAACGATTTTGGAAGACGCGAGCAAAATAAAGATCGGCCAAAATTTAAAATATGATCGCAGTGTTTTATTAAATTATGGCGTTACGCTGCGTGGTATTGCGTTCGATACTATGCTTGAGTCCTATATATTTAATTCTATTGGTAGCCGCCACAATATGGATGCGTTGGCACAGAATTATCTGGATTATAAAACTGTTACCTTCGAAGAACTCGCAGGTAAAGGTGTTAAGCAATTGGCGTTTAATCAATTGCCCATTGAAAGTGCTGGCCACTATGCGGCAGAAGATGCCGACATTACTTTGCGCTTGCATCAATTTTTCTGGCCACAACTCGATAAAATTCCTTCTTTAAAATCAGTGTTTGAAACTATAGAAATACCTTTAATTCCCATTCTTTCCCATATCGAAAGAAATGGTGCTCTGGTAGATGCTAATTTATTGGGCAAGCACAGCATTGAATTAGGCGAGCGCTTAACGCAATTAGAAAGAAAAGCCTATGAAATTGCTGGGCAGGAATTTAATTTAAGTTCGCCTAAACAATTGGGCGTGATTTTATTCGAACAACAAAAATTGCCGATTATTAAAAAAACGCCAACCGGTACACCTTCAACCGCTGAAGAAGTTTTACAAGAGTTGGCGTTGGATTACCCCTTGCCAAAAGTGTTAATGGAATATCGCGGTCTTGCAAAGTTAAAGTCGACTTACACGGATAAACTGCCGCTGGAAATTAACAAGCGTACGGGTCGTATTCACACCAGCTATCACCAAGCGGTAGCGGCGACTGGGCGGTTATCGTCACAAGATCCTAATTTGCAAAACATCCCCATTAAGACTGAAGAAGGCCGCCGTATTCGCCAAGCGTTTATAGCGCCTAAAGGCTATAAATTAGTTGCAGCGGACTACTCACAAATTGAATTGCGCATTATGGCGCACTTATCTGACGATGCTGGTTTACTAACCGCTTTTGAAAAAGGTTTGGATGTTCACCGGGCAACGGCTGCAGAAGTATTTGGTGTGAGTTTGGATTCAGTCACCACAGATATGCGACGCAGTGCCAAAGCCATTAACTTTGGCTTGATTTATGGCATGTCAGCATTTGGTTTAGCAAAACAATTGCATGTTGGGCGCAATGAAGCGCAACAGTATATTGACCGTTATTTTGAGCGTTATCCTGGCGTACAGCGATATATGAATGAAACCCGCGCGCTTGCCCATGAGCAAGGTTTCGTGGAAACGATTTTTGGTCGCCGTCTATATTTGCCCGACATCAATGCAAAAAACAAAAACTTGCAAATGGCTGCAGAGCGCACGGCAATCAACGCGCCTATGCAAGGTACTGCTGCCGATATTATTAAAAAAGCGATGATCAGCGTGGATAATTGGTTGTTGGAATCCCAAGTGGATGCCAAATTAATTATGCAAGTACACGACGAATTAGTGCTTGAAGTGGCGGAGGCACAGCTTGATGAAGTGCGCGCTGGCGTTATTGCCCACATGTCTGCTGCTGCACAATTAAAAGTGCCTTTACTCGTGGAAGCGGGTGTTGGTAATAACTGGGATGAAGCACATTAATTGATAGAAAGCTGCAGGGAGTTCTGATGAGTCACGTATACGTTGCGATTTATATGATTGCCCTGCTGAGCGGTGCTTTATTGTTGCCGGCACTTTATCTCGGTTACCGTAATGCCAAGGCGTTCAAAGAAACTTTCGCTATTTATGTTGTGCTCAGCGCGTTGGTTTTGTTGGGCGCTTGCACGCTGTATGTTGCCGTTAACGTATCGCCCTATCATTTTCTCTTTAAAATATTTGTAGCAGCGGCTTTCGCCCACATTGCGGCGCTTCTGTTTTTATTGCCACGTCAGCATCATCTGTTGTGTGATGTCCCTAGTGAGAAACAGCATCCATTATTTTGGCAGATGCTTGCGCTTCTCAATGTAATCATAAGTGGATTGCTGTGGCTGGTGCCAGACATTGTTATGACAGCGCTAATGGCCACCTCTTTAATTTGCCTGCTAGGAACAATTATCTACTGCCAAATTGTCTATCGCCGTTTTCAAACAAGTGTTTGCAAGAAGCCAAAATCCATAACACTAATCTTGCCTTTAGTCAGTATTGCGTTGGGTTTGTTGGAAGGGTTTGTATTTGGCGAAGGTATAGTTCAGCGCGGTGTGATTCTAAGTTTACCCCTGATTTATATTTTGCACTGCATGAGTGTATGGTGGCTGCGAGATGAATTGTTTCCGCCCGTAGCGGCTCCATCTGTTGCGCTGGAATTTACCCAGCTGACAGCAAAAGAACGCGAAATTGTGGATGCTGTACTCAAAGGTTTAAGTAACAAGCAAATTGCAGCTGACTTTGGTTTGTCTAGCAGTACGGTTAAAAACCATTTATATGCCGTATTTAAAAAACTGGGCGTAACCAATCGCTATGCATTGATGAATGGCGTTGCTGGAAAACAATCGCTCCCATAGACAATGCTGAGTATCGTTAACGACTATCTTGGGAGTAATTTCCCACGGTATTCTGCCATCCTAGGCCTAATTTCCTATAGGCAATTTTGCTACTTCCCCGCAGGCTAAACCCCGATAACTGACGCAGCGGTTGCGTTCAGTACAATTCTTTTTTTGCGGAGTTTAGCTATGAAGGCGCGATTGGTTTTTTGCACGCGTTTTATCGTTCTGTGTATATGGCATCTGGTAAGTTTGATGATCGCTGCCCTAGTTGTGGGGAGCTTTATAAGTCTTGCCGATCCAGGCCAGCCTACTGTTGATTTAGTGCCCTTGCTTGCCATTAGTTTTTTGGAAACGGCGGTGATGGTATGGGTAATCAGCCGATTAAAGTTAACGGGTATCAAGCTGTTAGTAGTCACGTTAATAATATTTCACGGCGTTAAAGTTTTTTTAATGATGATTGAGTTGGCGTTCTTCCTGAATATTTGGGCATCACCCGCCATGATCACGTTAGAGCGCGTGTTTGGGTTGGAGCTTCATGGATTGTTCATGGCATTGCTGTTTTGCCCGATGGCGATTCTGGTGATGAGAAAGTGGAAGGCTAACGAGCAAAATCCTGCAGCCATTTTCCCCTCGCCTAATCGTTCATTAGTGATCCGTATTCTTGGCGTCAGTGCTTTATATTCGGCTTGTTATTGGCTGGCGGGCAGTTATCTACTCATTCCTATTGCAGGCGAATCTTTCATATTTACCTATAGTCACTTGCAAGTACCCGGGTGGATGCCCCTTTTCCAAGCGGGGCGCGGCCTACTATGGGCGCTAATAGTACTGTTACTGGTTCGTCATTTAGTGCTGCAAGGTGCCCGTTTATATCTGGCAGTTGGCGTCATTCTGGCCATGTTGGGCAGTGCGCAATTGTTAGCGCCTAATCCTTATATGCTGGATCATTTACGCTATGCGCATATGTTTGAAATTGCGGTTTCTATGATGGTATTTGGTTTTTTGGCGAGTTGGATTCTGCGCTCGCAGCAACTGTTTTTAAAAAAAGCTAGGTAATCGGCTTTTAAAAATCTACTTAAGCTTATGTTTTTATTGGTTTTTTGACTTTTCTATACAAATAAATAAATTTATTTACTCTTTTTGTGAACTTATTGAAAGGCGTTCAGTCTCAGTTAAGTGTGTTTTACTTTCATGAGCTAACTCCTCCCCTAATGGCAATTTGCCAGCTTAGTGTTTAACTAACAAAGCTACCCGACCACTGGTCGGGTTTTTTTTGCCTGTCATTTTATTTATTGTTTGCGGCCTGAACTGATCCTATTTACCTATCCTTATAGAGCTAAGCGATCTACGACAAGCGAATCTTCTATTTGTGCTCTTATTTATATGAATTAATAGTAATAGAAAGAATGAACTTATCTTGAGGCAGGTGGCCTTAGTAATAGTTAGCGTTTATACGCAGGCTAACTCCTCCAGCTTTAGACACTTTCGTGTGTGTCGTCCCTCCTCGGTGGCTTCGGCCACCGTTTTTTATTCTGCGATGGGTAATTCCGTTTCCAATAATGCACCAGCATCAATCGGTGCAAGCCACGTTTGAAGTTTGGCTTTAAGGTCATCTAATCCTGTATTTTTGAGTGATGAAAAAATTTGTACGCTCACTAAATCGCTCAAATTCGCATTTTTTAACTCTTTTTTGACCGCCATCAATGCGCTACCCGCTTGGCCACGGCTTAATTTGTCTGCTTTGGTCAGTAAGATATGTACTGGCATTTGCGAGTCTGTAGCCCAATTCAGCATGGTGGTATCAAACTCCTGTAAAGGATGACGAATATCCATCAACAGAATTAAGCCTTTTAAGCACCGGCGCTCACGCAAGTATTCAGAGAGATGTCGCTGCCACAGCTCTTTTTGCTCGCGCGATACTTTGGCGTAGCCGTAGCCGGGCAAGTCGACAAGGCGCTGGGTATCGCTCAGTTCAAAGAAGTTAATGAGCTGGGTGCGCCCTGGTGTTTTACTGACGCGCGCCAGTTTGTGGTTGTTGGTTAAGGTATTAATGGCGCTGGATTTACCAGCATTAGAGCGGCCAGCGAAGGCAACTTCAATGCCATCTTCAGGCGGACACTCGCGAATGCTGGGAGCGCTCTGGGTATATTTGGCTTTGTGGAAGTTAATCGCAGTGGTCATAAAAACCCTTCAAATTGGTGTGTTATTAGTTCGATGGTATATAATGCAGCATAGCTTTCTGAGGATTAATGCTGGCTGGAACAAAGGCCCAAGCGCCCCAAAAAGGTAGCTCTAGAGAACAAAGGTTGATGGCCGGCATTGTAGCCTGATGGCTATCCCTAAGCGAATAAAATGACCCCAAGCACTGAACGGTTGCTTACAACACAATTGAAATGACAGGTTTGCTAATGAAACATATCGTAAGAAATGCACTTTTTTCGCTGGGTTTGATTGCTATCGCACAAGGTGCTACGGCTTCTGGCGCTGCTAAAGTGGTGGGCGATGCTAAAGCGGGCCAAACCAAGGCTGCTGTTTGTGGTGCTTGTCACGGTATGGACGGCAATAGTCTGGCGCCTAACTTTCCCAAGTTGGCGGGCCAAGGTGAGCGTTATTTAATAAAGCAATTGCATGATATTAAAGCGTGGGATACCGAGACTAATCCTGCCAAGAAGGCCAGTGCAGGCCGTGCAGTATTAGAAATGACAGGTCTTCTCACCAACTTAAACGATCAAGATTTTGCCGATATTTCTGCTTATTTCGCCAGCCAAAACACGCAATTATCGGGCTCTCAAAAACTGGAAGTACAAGTTAACTCTGGTTTGAAAGTGGACGCTTTGGAATTAGGCGCAAAAACTTACCTCAATGGTAATTTAGCAAATGGTGTACCTGCGTGTACGGGTTGTCATGCGCCCGATGGTAAAGGTAATGCGGCCGCAGGCTTTCCTCGCTTAAGCGGCCAACACCCGGATTACATTGCCAAGCAATTAACTAACTTCCGCTCTGGTGATCGTGTAAACGATGGCGATACCTCTCCGATGCGTTCAATTGCCGATAAAATGAGCGATGCAGAAATCAAAGCCGTGGCAAATTTCATTGCAGGCTTGAATTAATCTTTATAAGTGCGTAAAAAAGGCGGCCTTGGTCGCCTTTTTTATTGGCTATTCAATAGATAATTGGATCAACTTTCTGGACAGTTTGGGTTCATATTACTCACCCTATTATGCTAAAAATTTTTGGAGTTAAGTCATGCGTCATATTGCTGCCGTTGTTATAGCGCTTTTTTCCCTTTCGGTATTTGCCGCCGAGCCTGCCGCAAAACCTTCCATTGCCCCAGCCGGTGATTATGTTGAGGGTAAACACTATGTTGTATTGGATGAACAGGTGCGCCCGCAAGACCCCAGCAAAATTGAAGTCGCAGAAGTATTTTCCTACTTATGTGGCCACTGCTTTCATTTTGAGCCTTTAGTGTCAGCTTGGGCTAAAACGCAAAAGCCGGATGTAGCTTTTGTACCGGTGCACGCAAGTTGGAGCGCTGCTATGGTGCCCTATCAACGTGGTTTCTACACAGCCGTGTTATTGAAAGTAAAAGATAAATCGCATCAGGCGACCTTCGATACAATTCATCGCAATGGTCAGGAGTTGGCGACCGCTGAGGCTTGGGCTGATTTCTTATCGCAATATGGAGTGACCAAGCAGGCGGTGCTATCGAGCTACAATTCTTTCGCAGTAAATAGTTTACTTGCACAGGCCGATGCCCGTGTTCGCGGCTACAAAATCTCTAGCACCCCTGAGCTGATTGTGGATGGACGCTATCGCGTAAGCTCGCGCTTAGTGGCAAGCCATGAAGAAATGTTGAACGTCGCACAGTTTTTGGTGGATAAAACCCGTACAGAGCGTGCCGCTAAAACTAAAAAATAATGCGCTCATCTTGGCGCTAGGAACTAATCCATCGTTTCACGTTCCGATGGGTGAGTTTTTTATCAAGTTAATCTAAATGTTTGGAGTGGATTATGCGTATGTTCGCTGCCCTTATCGGGTTAGTTGTGGGCTTTTCGATTACGTTGAGTAGTGTTGCTGCGGGTTATACCGAAGGTAAAGAATATGTAACGCTTGCAGAGCGAGTCGTGCCTGCAGACCCCAATAAAATCGAAGTGGCTGAGTTTTTTTCTTATGCTTGCCCACATTGCTACAAATTCGAGCCGCTGCTACACGCGTGGGCTAAAAAGCTACCGGCAGATGTAGCTCTAGTGCAAACCCATGTGAGCTTCAATCGCCCGGACTGGGCTAATTATCAGCGCGGCTATTACACAATTGTGTCGTTGGGCGTGAAAGACAAAGCACAAGAAGCAGTTTTTAATTCAATTTATATCGCAAACAAAAACTTGTCTGGTGCACAAGACTGGGCTGATTTCCTATCGCTCTACGGTGTGGATAAACAAAAAACGCTGAGCACCTTCAACTCCTTTGGCGTAAATAGCCAAGTAAAGCAAGCCGAAGCGCGGACTCGCGATTTTAAGATTCCGAGCACGCCAGCGGTGATTGTAGATGGGCGTTTTCGCGTAGCGGTTGCGAATCAGGAAGAGATGATCAAGGTTGCCCAGTTTTTAGTTGATAAGGTTCGCGCCGAGCGCGCCGCCGCAAAGAAATAGTTAGTTAATTCTGTTAAACAGCGCCCGCCTCAGCAATGACGCGGGCGTTTTTATTTGTATATTTGGGTCTTCTTTAACGTTTGCTTTTTCGGTTGTTTCTCTCGGTAGGCTTGGCGAAGTCTGTCTATACTCAATCTCAGAATTAAACCTATACCGAGAAAAACATGGCTGATCGATCTGACGATAAGAGTGCTAACTGGAGAGAAAAATACTTGGATGCTCTTGACCAGCAAGAGCAAATGGAAAAAAGCCTTGCAGCACAACAAGAGTTGCTGCGTCGCGCCTTGGTGCGGGTAAGTGTGGCGGCCGATGGGCAAGATGATGCGCTGGATGGCATTTTGAGCCAGTTGCGCGAGCGTATGCGGGGCACGATTACAGGTGACATCAGCGGGTTATTGGCGCGTTTGGACGAGGTTGCGCTCAATTTTGAACAGCATCGGGATCAGAATGCACAAGATGTGCGTCAATACTTAATGGAAACCGTGAAACCATTACAAGCGATGGATTTAACGCGTGGAGTAAAAAAAGAAATCAGTCAGTATCTATCGCAATTGCCAGAGCGCAGTAAAAAAGTGCGTTTATATCCTGCATTATTGCAACAACTCGCCACTATTCAACAGCAAGCGTTCAAAGAACTTGAGCAGCCTAAAACGGGCTTTCTACAAAAGCTGTTAGGGTCTAGTAATGCTGTTAAAACTGATGATAGCCGTGTTAATCCAGCTGAGGATGAGCAAGCAGATAATATTGCGATTGCATCATTAGCGCTCAACACTAAAGAAAATTCGTCGTTATCAACAACCAATGAATTTAAATCATCCATGGGCAATTACGCTGCAATTAATCCACAAGCAAATTCACAAACAAATTTCAGTACATGCATTCAAGATGCCTTACCACAAAAGTTTGTTGAGCAAATTACCCAAGTCATTAACCAGTTTTTAATTGGGCTAGAAAAAGAAACGCCGGTAGTTAAAAAAGTTGAGGTGATTCGTACACGCCTTAATTCAGCCGTTACGGCCGATGCATTTATTAAAACTCTGGAAGACTTGCGCGATTTAGTAATGCAAGCGTACCTTTCTGCTAACCAGGCTTTTGCTACTTATTTGAAAAATGTGAATCAAGAGCTGGCGGATGTTTACAGTTTGGTGGGCGGTGCTGTTGAGTCAGAAACAACGCGGCGCACGGCTCGCGATCACTTACAAAATTCTGTGCGCAAAGAAATGGAAAACTTGGAGTCCAATACGGAATCGGCCACAGATTTGGTACAGCTTAAAAATTTAGTGCAATCGCAAATCGGCAATATTCGTCAAGCGTTAGATCATTACCAACATTCTGAGCAAGACCAAAATCAATTGGCGAATCAATTGGAGGCCTTGGTAGGAAAAATAAAAGTGATGGAAGCTGAGGCTGAAAAAAATCGCACGGTGCTAGAAAAACAACGTTATAAAGCGCTGCATGACCCACTTACAGAATTACCTAATCGTGAATATTATAATGAGCGCGCCAGTTATGAATATCAACGCTGGCAGCGCTATAGCCGCCCGCTCACCTTGGCTGTATTTGATATAGATCATTTTAAAAAAATTAACGACAGTCACGGCCATCAAGCGGGTGATCGCGTTTTAAAAGTGATTGGCCGTTCAGTAGCAAAACGATTGCGTGAAGTTGATTTCTTCTGTCGTTTTGGTGGTGAGGAATTTGTTGCACTTATGCCCGAAACCAATTTGACCGATGCTATGCCAGTGTTAGAAACTATTCGTGCCGCTATTGCTAATGCTGCATTTAATTACAAAGAGCAACCCATTTCCATTACGCTTTCAATTGGTGCTACCGAGTTTCAAGTTGGCGATGATTTAGAAGCGGCTTTTGCGCGCGCGGATGAAGCGCTCTATGCGGCTAAATCGGGCGGACGTAATTGCATTAAATCCGCTTAATTTTTTGAAATGATGAATTAACACTAATTAACCAATATCAACAAAATTAATCGCCTGGTGTTTTACTGGGCGATTATGCTATAGCCGGTTTTAGTTTCACACTTCCTTTTCTCTATTAGCGAATCAGCTAGGTTTATCATGAAAAAAATAATGATCGCATGTGCCTTAATGGCAGCGGCTTGCGCACAGGCAAAAGATTCAAAACCCACAGGCACCGAATCTTTAGTGATTAACGACAAGAATTATTTTGCGATGCAGGGCTTAAATGTCACTGTATTTAGCGATATTTATCCCGATGGGCATCAAACCGGCGTTACGATTATTCAGCATGGCAGCCGCGTAGCGGCTAACGGCGATTTACGTTTGGAAGTATCGCCAGGGCAGTGGTCACCCGTGCCCACCGGTGGTGAACAAGTAGTGGAAAAAGGCCAGCGCCGCATTACGCAAACCATGTCTTATCCTGATCCGACTAAAGATAAAAAGGGTTTCAACCCGATTAATTATCCCGATTTAAAATTCTCCTATAAAGTGAATGTGATGGCCTTACAAGGCAACCAATTTAAAATTAGTGTGGATCTTGATAAGCCATTGCCAGCGGAATGGATCGGTAAAATTGGTTTCAACTTTGAATTATTCCCGGGCGAATTATTTGGCAAAGCATTTTTAATGGATCAGCAGTCTGGGATTTTTCCACGTCAGGCGAATGGGCCTATGGAAAATGTTGGCGGTGAATTTCTGGCAACGCCATTAGCTACTGGCAAAAAGTTAGTAGTTGCTCCCGATGATGACAAGCGCCGTATCGTCATTGAAAACGCCACCAAAGGCAGCGGTGCGGGAAAATTAGAGTTGTGGGACGGCCGAGGCAATCACAATAATGGTTGGTACATAGTGCGTACTGCTATCCCTGCTAATGCAACCCAGAATGCGATTGAATGGATTGTTACGCCGAATGTTGTCAAAGGTTGGCAATACGAACCCGTATTGCAAGTATCCCAAGTTGGCTACTCGACCAAACAGCCCAAAAAATTAGTTATTGAACAAGACGCAACAGATTTAACAGCAGATGAAGTCAGTATTTATCAGCTTACCGAAAATGGTAAACAACTGGTGCGCAAAGCTAAACCACAAGCGTGGGGAGGTTTTCTACGTTACCACTACTTAACCTACGATTTTTCCGATGTGCAAACTCCCGGCAGTTACGTGATTACTTATCGCGATAAATCAACGTCATCTTTTAAAATTGATGATGACGTTTTCGATCGTCATGTATGGCAGCCAACGCTCGAATATTTCTTGCCAATGCAAATGTGCCACATGCGTGTGAATGAAAAATATCGCGTATGGCATGGTTTGGATCACATGGACGATGCCGTCATGGCGCCGTTAAATCTCAACCACTATGATGGTTATGTTTCTGGTCCATCAACCTTAACTAAGTACAAACCGGGTGATCGTGTGCCAGGTTTGGATGTTGGTAATTGGCACGACGCTGGCGATTTTGATATGCGTATTGAATCGACAATGGGTACCATCTGGTTATTGTCAGAAATGGTAGAAGAGTTTGGTTTAAATTATGACGCTACCAGCATTGATCAAAAAAATAAAGTCGTAGAAATTCATCAGCCCGATGGTAAAAATGATGCCTTGCAACAAATTGAGCACGGCTTGCTCAGTGTGTTGGGTGGTTATAAAGCACTAGGGCGTTTGTATCGTGGAATCATTGATACTGACTTACGTCAATACGTGCTGCTGGGTGATGCTTCGGTGCAAACAGACAATCTTCCTTATGATCCAACGTTAGCGAAGGGGCAGGTAAAAAATGACAAGTCTGGAAACAATGACGACCGCTGGGTTTTTACCGAGGATAATCCTAACCGTGAAATAAATGCGGTGGCAGGTTTGGCATCGGCAGCGCGTGCGATTAAAACCTATAACCCGCAAATGTCGAAAGATGCATTAGCGGCGGCAACTGACATTTATCAAAAATCATTTTCACGTGCGACAAAAATTGATGAACAAACCTTTGCAGCCGCTGAAATGTTTTTGGCAACCAAAGATAAAAAATACCTTGCAGATTTGCTGCCGCTTAAAGATAAAATTGTTGCGAAAATTGATGAGGCGGGTTGGCCACTAGGGCGCGTGATGTCCAGTATCGACGATAAAGAATTTGTAGCGGCAATTAATTCTGCGGTTGAAAAACATCAAATTCAAGTTCGTGAGCGCGCCATCAAAGAATCACCTTATGGTGTTCCTTACAAGCCCAATATTTGGGGCGCTGGTTGGAATATTCAGGAGTTTGGTGTTAAGCAATATTTCTTCCACCAAGGTTGGCCGCAATATACAACTACAGATGCTTATTTCAGTGCATTGAATTTTTTATTAGGTGTTCACCCTGGTTCTAACACCCAATCATTTGCTTCTGGTGTGGGAGCGAATTCTGCAACTGTTGCTTACGGTACCAACCGTGCAGATTGGTCTTATATTCCTGGTGGCGTAATTTCAGGTACAGCTCTAATTCGCCCTGATTTACCTGAATTAAAAACGTGGCCATTCTTTTGGCAACAAACCGAATATGTGATGGGTGGTGGCGAAACCAATTATATGTTCTTGGTGTTGGCGGTAAATGCGGAAAATAAAAAACGTTAATTATCGATTCTAAAAAGAGGAGCGAATGCTCCTCTTTTTTGTTGAGTCTGCTACATATAAAAATAATGCACTAGGAGTTATATGTCTAACAAACAAAAGTATTCAAATATTTCTCGTCGTCAATTTCTAAATACAAGCCTACTTAGCGGAGCTGCAATTATGAGTGGTGGCGCAATATCAGATTTATCGGCTGCAGCTACAGCTAAGAAATTTAATTTTGAGTTATCTCTGGCGCAATGGTCTTTGCATAAAGCGTTATTTGCGAATGAAATTTCAGCGTTGGATTTTCCAGTAGTTGCGCGTAAAACTTACGACATTGGCGCAGTGGAATACGTTAACCAGTTTTTTTACGAGAAGGCTAAAGATAAAATATTTTTGAGCGAATTAAAAAAGCGCTGTGATGACAATGGTGTGGTTAGCTCACTGATTATGGTTGATAAGGAGCCAGAGCTGGCATCGCCGGATGCAAAAGAGCGAACAGCAGGTGTTGAAGGTCATAAAAAGTGGATTGATGCTGCAAAATTTTTAGGCTGTACGGCAATTCGTATTAATTTACATGGCAACGGCACACTTGAACAATGGACTAAAGGTTCAGTGGAGTCACTAAAAAAATTATCGGCTATTGGAAAACCTATGGGAATTAGAATTCTGGTAGAGAATCATGGTGGTTTTTCATCGAACGGAAAGTATTTAGCAGAAGTTATGCGCTTGGCGAATGATGCCAATATTGGCACTATGCCAGACTTTGGCAATTTTTGTGTGCGTCGCGAAGTAGCGGGTGACTTATGGAAATCGGCTTGTGTCGAGCAATATGATATTTACCAAGGCGTAGCAGAATTAATGCCTTATGCAGGTGCTTTCAGTGCTAAAGCGTTTAATTTCGATGAGCAAGGCAATGAGCCTGATATAAATTTTCTGACTATGTTTAAGCTAATGCGTGCTTCAAGCTACCGAGGTTATGTAGGTATTGAATATGAAGGCGAAAAAATGAGTGAGGATGCCGGTATTCGAGCGACTAAAAAGCTGATTGAAAAGGTGCGTGAGCAATTGAGTATTGGTTAAAGTTTTCGCGACTTAAAAAAAGGGAGCCAACAGGCTCCCTTCTTTTTAAGAGGCATCATTGGACTATTTTTTTGTGGCTGTTTCTGCGCCCGTATATTTCACCTTATCCCAATTCGACACTATTTCTTTTACATAAAGGCCATTCTCGGTCAGGTCTGCATCTGTCCATTTTCCGTCAGGTGCCGTACCATTTTTTAATTGCGATGCGCCTTCTAGCTTATCGTTCAGCGCCCAATTACACATGGATAAATTGTTCTTACGCGCAAAGTCTAACCATAACTCAGTTTCTTTTTTGTCCACGCCACCATCGCCATTAGCATTCACAGTGCCCCACTCGGTAATCATTAATGCTAAGCCTTTATCTAAAGCAATTTGTGCTTTATTGCGTAAGTCTTGCTTATGCGAGCCAGCATAAAAGTGCAGTGTGTACGCAATATTAGTAAAACCTTTTATTGGATCTGCTGCGGCTTTGTCTACATCTTGTGACCAGGTTTGGGTGCCTACAATAATTAAGTTGTCGGGGTCTATAGCGCGAATTTTTGCAATCAATTTTTCTGAGTAAGGTTTAATTTGTGTTGCCCAATCCGTCTTCTGCAGTGGCTCGTTATAAATTTCGTAAATAACGTTAGGTGTTTTTCCATATTTATGAGCAATTTTTTCAAAAAAACTAATGGCTAGATCCGGGTTCTTTTCTGCATCGTGTGAGTGCCAGTCAACAATCACATACATTCCCTGTGCAATTGCTGCATCAATAACACGCTCTGCTTTGGCAAAGTTTTCTTCTGGAGCTGCAGCGTAACCGCCATTTTTATCGGTACCAATAGCGGCGCGCACTATGGTTGCATTCCAGTTTTTTTGCAGGTAGGCGACTACGTCAGCATTGTAATAGCGGTCTGCACCCCAGCCAGTATTGCTCCAAAATAAGCTTGGGCCAGCGAGAGATGTGGGCTTACCGTGGCTGCCAACTATTTGATTGCCTTTTACCGAGAGTGCGCCATGCGTGGCCACGGCCGTGGCAGCTTGGCTGTAAGCAAAGGGTAAAAAGGTGAGGCTGGCGATAGCGGCTGTTTTTAATAAATAGCGAGAAAATTTCATGGGAGTACCTTTGCTTTGCGATAGCGGTTAATTATTAGAGTAAATGTAGTTGTAAAAGTTATTAAAGATGAAGCAGTATTTTTTATTGTTCTCTTTATATCTTCTTTGTATCACCCCTCAATCCTACACGGCATTCTTTTACATTTCTTTGTTCTTTTTAGTAAGAGCGAGATTATTCGCTTAAGCTTGGCAGAATAATGATGGTAATTTAAGTACACTTTGCATTTTATTTATTAGGCCTATTATGAAAACCCTAATCCCTACCAATATCATTACAGGCTTCCTCGGCGTGGGTAAAACCACCGCAATCACTCATTTGCTCAAAAACAAACCGCAAGATGAAATTTGGTCGGTTTTAGTGAATGAGTTTGGCGAAATTGGTATAGATGGCGCCATGCTTAAGAGTGTTAACGCGCACGTGCGTGAAGTGCCGGGTGGTTGTATCTGCTGTGTCGCTGGGCTGCCGATGAAAATTGCGCTCAATATGATGATCGCCACTACCAAACCAGATCGCATTATTATTGAGCCAACCGGTTTAGGTCACCCCGAAGAGATTATCAATACGCTGTTGGGCGAGTATTACGATACGGTATTGGATTTACGGGCGACTATCACCCTGATTGATCCACGTAAGTTGAGTGATGAGCGTTATACCGGCAATGCCAATTTTCAAGATCAAATTGCAGTAGCCGATGTGTTAGTGGCCAATAAAATAGATGTATGCGGTAAGGTAGAAAAACGTAATTTTGATGTATTGACCATGAGTTTTGATTCGCCCAAGCAAGCTGTTTTTTGTGTAGAGCAGGGGCAATTGGATGCAGCGTGGTTGGATTTCCCCCGCGCTGATCATTCACTAAAAAATCCACAGCATCATCGTAAAAATTCCTTAAGCCCTCAGCGTGAGCTTTACAACGCCGCGATTCGTTTGCCTGAAGGTGATCGCTTTGTTCGACGTGAAAATTCTGCCAATGGTTTCTATTCTTGCGGTTGGTTATTTCAACCAGATATCCAATTTAATTTTAATGAGCTGTTTGGATGGTTATCAGGTGCAGATTTTTTGCGCGCGAAAGCGGTAATGAATACCAATGAAGGTTTTTATATGTTTAATGCGGAAAATGGTGTGTTGAGCGTTAACCAAATTCCCGTGCAATCTGCAGATGAAATTTTGGATAGCCGAATAGAAATCATTGATGATAAAACAATTGCAGCTAATGACCTTGAGCAGATTTTATTGAGGGTAATTATTACGCCTGCTTAAGCAATAAAGGCGTTTGTGAAGCGCCTTAGGTATCTACAACGAACCATAAATTTTATAACAGGAGAACAACAACATTATTCCGCTAAAGCTTCCAATTCCTCAATATGGATATCCTTCAGCTTTACATAATTCCCTGCAGAGTATTTAAAAAAATCGCGCTCGCTGTCTTTAAGTGGGCGCGCTTGTTTACACGGTGAGCCAACGTATAAAAATCCACTTTCTAAACGTTTGCCGGGTGGAACCAAAGTACCCGCACCAATGACGACTTCATCTTCTATTACGGCGCCATCCAATATGGTTGAGCCTATGCCTATTAATACGCGGCTACCCACTGTACAACCGTGCAAATTCACGGAGTGACCGATGGTCACATCATCGCCAATAATTAAGGGGTGGCCTGCGGGGTTAAAAGTGCTGGCGTGAGTAATATGAAGTACGGAGCCGTCTTGAATACTGGTACGTGTGCCTATACGTATAGAGTGCATGTCGCCACGAATAATGGCGTAGGGCCACACCGATGAATCTGCGCCAATATGTACATCGCCAATTACGATGGCGGTGGGATCAACATACACCTTGTCGCCTAATTGCGGGCGTTTGCCTTGGTAAGTGCGAATGCTTAAGGGGTTTTGATTGTGTTTCATCGTAATGTCTCTATTTAATGCTATTGCGATTTTTAAGAGCCTGTTTTGTTAAGGCATATCCATTTTTTACGTTGTATCATACGCGAATATTTTATCGAATCTATTGTTTGGAGTTGTTCATGACAAACCCCTTGTTAGAAACTCATGTGCTGCCACCTTTTGCTGCAATCGAAGCAGCGCATGTTGAGCCCGCTATAAGCGAAATCATCAGCGAAAGCCGCCGTTATTTACAAGATTTATTGGCTAACTTAACAACGCCAAGCTGGCAAACATTAGTTGCACCTTTGGAAGCGCAAGGCGACAAGTTAGATCAAGCGTGGTCTCCGGTTAGCCATTTAAATGCAGTGCGCAATAATGATGAGTTGCGCAATGCATACAATGCAAGTATTTCACTTTTAACTGAATACGGCACTGAATTAAGTCAAAATGAAAATTTGTTTAGGGCGTATCAACAACTAGCAGATAGCGCTGAATATCAGCAATTATCGCAGGCACAAAAACAAGCTGTAGATAATGCGCTGCGCGATTTTCGTTTAGGTGGTGTTGCACTCAGTAATGACAACAAAAAACGTTATGCTGACATTCAACAGCGTTTATCTGAACTCTCTACGCAATTTTCTAATCATGTATTGGATTCTACCCAAGCCTGGTTTAAGCATTTTGAAACTGCGGAGGCACTCGCGGGTTTGCCTGATTCGGCTTTAGCGCAAGCTGCACAAGCTGCACAGAAAAAATCCTTAAGCGGTTATGTGATTACTCTGGATTTTCCATCGTATTATGCAGTGATTATGTATGCCGATAATCGCGCCTTGCGCGAAGAAATTTATACGGCCAACGTAACTCGCGCTTCTACCAATTCACAAAAAACCAATTCTCATCATGCGATTGAATTCACTGCCGAATTTGATAATACCCCAATCATTGCTGAAACACTTGCATTGCGCCATGAGCTTGCACAGCTGTTAGGTTTTGAAAACTATGCCGAACGCTCGCTCGCTACAAAAATGGCGCAAAGCCCACAACAAGTTTTAGAGTTTTTACAGGCGTTAGCGCAAAAATCCAAACCCTACGCTGCACGCGATTATGCTGATCTGTGTGAGTTTGCCAAGGCCAATGGCTGCGCCGATTTACAAGCGTGGGACACCACTTATTACAGCGAAAAATTACGGGTTGAAAAATATTCAATTTCGCAGGAAGAGTTGCGCCCTTACTTTCCGGCGGAGAAAGTGATTAATGGCATGTTTGAGGTGGTTGCGCGGTTGTTTAGTATTCGCGTTAAACAAATTACTGAATTTGATACCTATCACCCGGAAGTGCGTTTTTATGAAATTCATAAAAGTGGCGAACATATCGCCAGTTTTTATTTGGATTTATTTGCACGCGAAGGCAAACGCGGTGGCGCTTGGATGGCAGATGCGCGTGTGCGCCGTAAAACGGCGACAGGTTTGCAATTGCCCGTAGCGTTTTTAACGTGCAATTTTACACCGCCAGTTGGCGATACACCTTCGCTGTTAACGCACGATGAAGTTACTACGTTATTTCACGAATTTGGCCATGGTATTCATCATATGCTCACGCAAATTGATGTTGCTGCAGTGAGCGGAATTAATGGCGTAGCGTGGGATGCGGTTGAGCTGCCAAGCCAGTTCATGGAAAACTGGTGTTGGGAGCCGGAGGCGATTCCGCTCATTTCCGGTCACCATCAAACGGGCGAATCTCTGCCGCAAAGTTTGCTGGATAAAATGCTCGCTGCCAAAAACTTCCAGTCTGGATTACAAATGTTGCGCCAGATTGAATTTTCACTCTTCGATTTCCGTTTACATGCAGAGTACAACCCTGAAAATCCGCTTAGCGCGCAAGCTGTGTTGCAGCAAGTGCGCAATGAGGTTGCGGTAGTACAGCCACCCGCATTCAATCGTTTTGAAAATAGTTTTAGCCATATTTTTGCAGGTGGTTATGCCGCGGGTTATTACAGCTACAAATGGGCAGAAGTTTTATCGGCCGATGCCTTCTCTCGCTTTGAAGAAGAGGGAATTTTTAATGCTGAAACGGGCGAGAGCTTTTTGCGTGAAATATTGCAACAGGGCGGCAGCAAAACACCTATGGAATTATTTACGAAATTTCGCGGGCGTGAGCCGAGTATTGATGCGCTGCTGCGTCATTCTGGCATAGAAGTGCAGTCAAATTTTGCGTTAGAGGATGCGGTGTAATGGCCTATTCCACCAAGCGTCGTTTTATGGCGGGCGCAGTTTGCCCGCGCTGTTCAACAATGGATTCGATTGTTGTTTACAACCTTGATGGCAAAGATTTTCGCGAATGTGTGAACTGCGACTTTAAGGAAGAGATGCGTTTAAATATTGCGGCCGGCGAATTGGAGACGCGTGTTAACCAAAGCGATGAACATCAAAACGATGTGCAAGTAATTAACATTTTGCCGCGAGATAAATAGTTAGCATGCGAGCGTTAATCAGTGATGCGTAACTCCAGTTGTTTTGTTACTAAAATCCAGCACTATGGCCAAATCTTCGGTTAAGCAGGGCCAGCGTGTAAGCTCTTGCGACCAGCCGCGAGATTTATGCAGCGCTATGTAGTGTTTAAAGCTTTCGCCCGCAAAGCTGTACTGATTCAATAAAAGTTCTGCCGAAAATAATACCGCCTGATCAAGCTCATTGGCATAGGGTTCGCCAATGAGTTCATGGGCGATAATATTGGCGCGGGTCATATCCATCGGTGCAAGTGGAATACCGCAGTAGCCAATGAAGCGATCATTCACTTCTTCTAACAAGCGATGCGCAAGGTAAGCCTCATCAAGTAATGCTTCTAACTGACTATGGTTGCCGATAATATCGGGCGGGGTCAAAAAGTAGTCACTGGCGATATTCAACAGCGGCAATATGCCATCAAAAATCCCCGCTTCTTGCGTGATCTCGCTAATCGCCTCAATAAATTCTGGCACTTGCGCAATATAACGAACCACAAAATCAGCTAACAACTTCTCAGCTTCTGCATGCGGCAATTTAATGGCCTCGTGCAAATGCTGCGCGCGCACTTGCAGCAAGCGATTCAGTTGCGGTGACGCAAGCTCGTGTTGTTTGGCAGTTTCAATTAGTTGGCGAATTCGTCTCAATTTGGCATTCATTGACTATGTAGTTGTTGTTAGGGGTCTTTGCCATGACATTCGAAAATGTTCTTGATGTCATCGGATCGCTTAACGATAACCCATAGCAGCGCATTCGCAAGTTGGGGTTAATACCGAGTTTTTATATGAAATCGAAGAAAATGAATATTTGTGCGACGTGCTCAACCGCGGGAATGTCTCTGATCTACCTATTTAGCTGTTTGTTTAGGTGTTTGACCGCTAGCAAGCCCACAAAAGTTGGCGAGAGATGTGAGTTTGCTGTGAATTAATCGCGCCAAGTCTATATAATTTGCGCTTTCCCATTAATTTGTATTTTCTTAAGTGTGTCGCCGGAAATTTCCGGTTTGATGGAGTTTCGCATGTCAGACCTTACTGCTTCTCAAGATAGAGTTGCGCAAGTTACCCGCAACACCCTCGAAACCAAAATCAGCGTAAGCCTTAATCTCGATGGTGCTGGCAAAGGCGTGTTCAATACCGGTGTGCCCTTTTTGGAACACATGATGGATCAAATCGCCCGTCACGGCATGATTGATCTGGATGTTACTTGCGATGGTGATACTCACATTGACGATCACCACTCAGTGGAAGACATTGGCATCACCATCGGTCAGGCAATTGCAAAGGCTGTGGGCGATAAGAAAGGCATTCGCCGTTACGGCCACGCTTATGTTCCGTTGGATGAAGCTTTATCGCGTGTGGTTATTGATTTCTCGGGTCGCCCAGGTTTAGTGATGCAAATTCCGTTCACCCAAAAACGCGTTGGCCAATTTGATGTTGAGTTGTTTTGGGAGTTCTTCCAGGGCTTCGTCAACCATGCCGGCGTGACGCTGCATGTGGACAATTTGCGCGGCCACAATGCCCATCACCAGATTGAAACCGTTTTTAAAGCTTTCGGCCGTGCCCTGCGCATGGCGCTCGAACTTGATCCGCGTATGGAAGGCATCATGCCCTCTACCAAGGGAAGCCTCTAAGTAATGACTCAGGCTGTAAACAAAAAGCAGACCGTTGCCGTTATCGACTACGGCATGGGTAACCTTCACTCGGTTGCCAGCGCCTTGAGCCACGTTGCCCCCGAACAAGATGTTGTTGTGACCGCTGACCCTGCTGTGGTTGCCGCGGCCGACCGTGTGATATTCCCCGGTGTAGGCGCAATTCGCGATTGCATGGCCGAAATCAAACGTCTCGGTTTCGACAGCTTGTTGCGCGAACAAATCGCGACTGGCAAACCGGTGCTGGGAATTTGCGTGGGCATGCAAGCCTTAATGGATCACAGCGAAGAAAATAACGGTGTGGATTGCATCGGAATTCTCCCCGGTCAGGTAAAGTTTTTTGGCGCCCATCATAAAGATGCAGCGGGCAACTCACTGAAAGTACCGCACATGGGCTGGAATCAGGTCAACCACAACGACCACCCGCTTTGGGCCAACATCCCACAAAACAGCCGCTTCTATTTTGTGCACAGTTTTTATGTGCAGGCGGCAGATGATTCATTGGTGGCGGCAAGCTGTGAATACGGTGTGAAATTCCATACCGCATTGACACGCGATAACCTATTTGCGGTGCAATTCCACCCGGAAAAGAGCCACACGGCTGGTTTGCAGTTGTTAAAGAATTTTTTACAGTGGGATGGTAAGGCCTAAGCCAAACCCGGATTGGGTAAAAACTCCTGAGACTCTCCGCAAACCCATCCATGGGGGCTCGGACGCGGCATCCATGCCGCATGGGGTCTCAGAAATTTCCCCCCAATCCTGCCCGACCTCAAACAGAACCAAGAGATTGTTTAATGTTAATTATCCCCGCCATTGATTTAAAAGACGGCCAATGTGTACGTTTACGCCAAGGTTTAATGGACGATTCCACCGTATTTTCCGATGATCCTGTCGCTATGGCGAAACAATGGGTGGATCAAGGTTGCCGCCGTTTGCATCTTGTGGATTTGAATGGTGCTTTTGAAGGCAAGCCCATGAATGGCGGCGTGGTTACCGCTATCGCCAAAGCCTACCCGAACCTGCCGATTCAGATTGGTGGCGGCATTCGCAGTGCAGAAACCATTGAGTATTACCTTAATGCAGGTGTGCAGTATTTGATTATTGGCACCAAAGCCGTAAAAGAGCCGCAGTTTGTGACGGACATGTGTAAGCAATTTCCCGGTCACATTATTGTCGGCCTTGATGCGAAAGACGGCTGGGTAGCCACCGATGGCTGGGCAGAAGTATCCAACATCCAAGCCTCAGAACTTGCTAAGCGCTTCGAGCAGGATGGCGTAAGCAGCATCGTTTACACTGATATCGCTCGCGACGGCATGATGCAAGGCGTAAACGTACAAGCGACAGTCGCTATGGCGCAGGCATCTAGTATCCCGATTATCGCCTCTGGCGGCGTGACCAATATGGACGACATCATCGCCCTCAAAGCTGAAGCCCACAAAGGTATATGCGGCGCAATTACTGGTCGCGCGATTTACGAAGGCACCTTGACCATGGCGGAAGCCCAAGCCTATTGCGATGCGAATTAAAGGGTAACCATTATGGCTCTCGCAAAACGAATTATTCCCTGTCTCGATGTAGACAATGGCCGCGTAGTGAAAGGCGTGCAGTTTTTGGATATCCGCGATGCGGGTGATCCGGTGGAAATCGCCAAGCGTTACAATCAGGAAGGTGCGGATGAGATTACCTTTCTCGATATTACCGCCACCCATGAAGGCCGTGATACCACGGTACATACGGTGGAAAAAATCGCCAGCGAAGTGTTTATTCCTCTCACTGTGGGCGGCGGTATTCGCACGGTAGACGATATACGCACCATGCTAAATGCCGGTGCGGATAAGGTAGGAATCAATTCTGCTGCAGTATTTAACCCTGATTTTGTAAAAGCTGCCTCTGACCGCTTTGGTGCGCAATGCATTGTTGTGGCGATTGATGCTAAAAAAGTCAGTAAAGCCGGTGAAGAACCGCGCTGGGAAATTTTCACTCACGGTGGCCGCAAACCGACTGGTATTAACGCCGTTGAATGGGCGATTCGCATGGCCGAATACGGTGCAGGTGAAATCTTGCTAACCAGTATGGATGGCGATGGCACAAAAGCGGGTTACGACTTGGGCGTGACCCGTGCGATTAGCGATGCAGTGACAGTGCCTGTCATTGCTTCTGGTGGCGTGGGTAATTTGCAGCATTTGGTGGATGGCGTAACTCAAGGCCGCGCCGATGCAGTGTTGGCGGCGAGTATTTTCCACTTCCGTGAATACACCGTGCCGCAAGCCAAAGAATTTATGCGCGCCCAAGGCATTGAAGTGCGTTTGTAAGTAAAAGCTGTAGCACAAAAAAGGGCGCTCATTGAGCGCCCTTTTGCATTCTGTGTAGGCTAAAACCCTACTGTTGTTATCGATTAAGCAGCGCGATATT
>Ga0247803_1000040_pt1 | contig 97894 bp, 84 predicted proteins | sample UWRJL014104B1_FD_180928 | JGI IMG/M metagenome (GOLD analysis project Ga0247803, IMG submission 180928) | Plant litter microbial communities from Arlington Agricultural Research Station in Wisconsin, United States - UWRJ-L014-104B-1 | ecosystem: Environmental > Terrestrial > Plant litter >... | reverse complement strand
TCGGAACGCTACTTTCCGGGCGTCCCGGTCATCCCCGCAATGTCTCCCGGCGCGACGGACGCCGTCCATTTCGGCCCAGCCGGGATCACGGTCTATGGCGTGCCCGGCATCTGGTTCGATCCCGACGGAAACGGCCAGCACGGCCTGGATGAGCGCGTTTCGATAGAGGGCGTCTATGTCGGGCGGGACTATCTGACCGATCTGGTTCGCATGCTGGTGACGACCGGAGAGTGAGGGCGGCCTGTCGGGTGGTAAAATGGGCTAACCTCGAAGGTTGATGCGGGATTCCGACAGGGCGAGCCAGGCCGGTTCGGCGGCGTACATCTGTTCGATGAGGTCCTTGATCTCGTCGATGCGGCTGCTGGCGTCATTGGCGCGGTAGCTCATGATGATGGGCGAGACCGCCTTGGGGTCCTGGATCGGGCGGAAAACGACGTCGCTGCTGCGCAGACGATGCGCCGAGGCGGGGACGACCGCCACGCCCAGGCCGGACGCGACGAGGCCCATGGCGGTCTGGAGTTCGCGAACCTCGCGCGTCGCAGCCGGAGAAATCCGGGCGTCGGCCAGCAACGACAGGACTTCGTCGGCAAAGCTCGGGCGTGGCTGGGACGGATAGAGGATCAGGGTCTCATGGCTCAGCACCGACCACTTGACCGGCGTGCTGACGCTGGCGAGCGGGTGCTCGGCCGGAATGGCCAAGACGAGAGCCTCCTCGCGTAAGCGGACCCGTTCGATGGCGGGGTCCGTAAGGCGAACACGACCAAAGCCGAGGTCGATACGGCCTTCCTTGAGCGCCGTGATCTGCTCGCTAGACATCATCTCGAGGATTTCGATCTCGAGGTTGGGCCACCGGGTCCGCATTCGGCGAATGAGATCGGGCGTGCCGCCATAGAGGCTCGAGGCCACGCAGCCGATGACGAAGCGTGTGCGCCCGGTCGCGCCGATCTCACGGGTCTGTTCTTTCAGCTGGGCCAGGCGGCCGAGGATTTGGATCGCCTGCTCGTAGAAGAAGCGGCCGGCCTCGGTCAGTTGGAGCGGGCGAGAGCTGCGATCCAGGAGTTGGACGCCGAGTTCCGCCTCCAGGTTCTGGATCTGGCGGCTGAGCGGCGGCTGGGCGATGTGAAGCTGTTCTGCAGCGCGGCTGACGTTGCGGGTCTGAGCGACGGCGATGAAATAGCGAAGCTGTCTGAGTTCCATTTCAGTCCTCCAGCGAGGCGCGCCGACCCTGAGCGCAGGCCCCGACGACGCGTCCGCCAATCCGCCGGATACAGGTCTTTGCGGTCAGAGGCCATGCCGGATCCCTGGTGGTCCCGGTCAACCGACTGTGTCTCGAAGGTATAGTAGAAGATCGCAACGGTTTTGGATTCTGGCTCGCGACGAGAGTAGCAGTCCGGGGATGACATCGTCTTTTCACGCACTCCATGGCCGTTTGAAGGTCGATTCGATCGAGTCTGGTCCCGTGGCTATCGCGACGCATGGGGTGCCCGGAAGGTATGAAGCGCGCGGTCAATACCAGCCCAGCAGCTCTGATCACCTCGGCCAATGACCGCTGAATAGCGGCGAAACCTTCTCAAGGGAGACCTCCTATGCACACTGATTTCGTCAAATCCGATGCGGTTCAGGCCCTGCTGGACCGCGCTGCGGGCCTTGACCGTGATGGCGGCGACGCCCGGTTGAAGGCGATCGTGCGCGATCTGACCCAGGCCGTAGCCAAGGTGATCGTTCGTCATGATGTCAGTGAGGACGAGTTCTGGGGCGCGGTGAACTACCTGTCCGGCGCCGGGGCGGAGTTCGGACTGCTGGTCCCAGGCACGGGTCTCGAGCATTTCATGGATCTGTTCCTGGACGCCAAGGACGCCGAGGCCGGCCGCAGCGGAGGCACTCCGCGCACGATCGAAGGCCCGCTCTATGTCGCCGGAGCGCCGCTGGTCGAGGGCGATGTCAACCTGTCCCGCGACGCCGACGACACCTCGACGCTGCGGATGCATGGCACGGTCAGGGGACCGGACGGCGAGCTGGTCAAGGATGCGATCCTGCACGTCTGGCACGCCGATTCGCAGGGCTGGTATTCCCACTTCGACCCGACCCGCGAGCAAACGCCCTTCAATAACCGGGCGCGGATCAAGCTTGGCGACGACGGCGCATATGCCTTCCATTCCAAGATGCCGGAGGGCTACGCCGTGCCGCCCCAGGGCGCCACCGAGCGGTTGATGCAGGCGATCGGACGTCACGGCAATCGGCCGGCCCACGTCCACTTCTTCATCGAGGCGCCCGGCTATCGCCACCTGACCACCCAGATCAACTTCGGCGATGACCCGTTCGCCAACGACGACTTCGCCTTCGCGACCCGCGAAGGGCTGCTCCCCATGCCCAACCGACAGGGCGATACGGTCACCGTCGTGTTCGACTTCGAACTGCAGAAGGCCGCTGGCCAGACCGACGAAATCCTTTCCGAGCGCACCCGCGCCGCCGCCTGAACGCGGCGTCCAGAGGAGACAACAATCATGACGCAGACCCTGCGCCAACGTCTTGAAACCGCTGTCGTCGAAGACCCCGCCAAGGGCGTGTTCCGCTGCCGCCGGGACGTCTTCACAGATCCCGCCCTGTTCGAGTTGGAGATGAAGCACATCTTCGAGGGCAACTGGGTCTTCCTGGCCCACGAAAGCCAGGTCCCGGCGCCGAACGACTACTTCACCACCTGGATCGGACGCCAACCCGTCGTCGTCACGCGTGACAAGGGCGGCGAGCTTCACGCGGTCATCAACGCCTGCGCACACCGGGGGGCGACCCTGTGTCGGCGCAAGCATGGCAACAAGGGCAGCTTCACCTGCCCCTTCCACGGCTGGACCTTCGCCAACACGGGCAAGCTCCTGAAGGTCAAGGACGGCAAGACCGGCGACTATCCCGAGAGCTTCAACACCGAGGGCTCCCACGACCTGACCAAGGTCGCCCGGTTCCAAAACTATCGCGGCTTCCTGTTCGGCAGCGTCAATCCAGACGTGAAACCGCTGGAGGAACACCTGGGCTCGACCCGCGTGATCATCGACCAGATCGTGGATCAGGCTGCCGACGGACTGGAAGTGCTGCGCGGCAGCTCGACCTATGTCTACGACGGCAACTGGAAGCTCCAGATGGAGAATGGCGCAGACGGCTATCACGTCAGCGCCGTGCACTGGAACTACTCCGCGACCATGGGGCATCGGAACTATGAGGCCGAGGGCATCCGCACCGTGGACGCCAACGGCTGGTCCAAGAGCGTGGGCGGCGTCTATGGCTTCGACAACGGGCACATCCTGTTGTGGACGGACACGCTCAACCCCGAGGTGCGTCCGGTCTATGCCCACCGCGAGGAGATCGCCCAGCGCGTCGGCCAGGCGCGGGCCGACCTGATCGTGGGCCAGACCCGCAACCTGGGTCTTTATCCGAACGTCTATCTGATGGACCAGTTCTCGACCCAGATCCGTGTCGTTCGACCGATCAGCGTCGATCGCACCGAGGTGTCCATCTACTGCTTTGCGCCCAAGGGCGAGGCGGCGGCGGAACGGGCCCTGCGGATCCGCCAGTATGAGGACTTCTTCAACGTCAGCGGCATGGGGACGCCCGACGACCTGGAGGAATTCCGCGCCTGCCAGAACGCCTACACAGGCGCGGGCGAGCTGTGGAACGACCTGAGCCGGGGCGCGGTCCATTGGGTCGAGGGCGCAGACGACAACGCCAAGGCGATGGGGCTGGAGCCCCTGATCAGCGGCAACCGCAGCGAGGACGAAGGCCTGTTCGTGCGCCAGCATGAATACTGGGCCCAGACGCTGATCGCCGCATTGGACGCCGAACCCGAACTGGAGGCCGCAGCATGACCGCGACCCAGACCCTGCTGACCCGCACTCAGGTCGAAGACTTCCTGTACCGCGAGGCGCGCCTGCTCGACGACCGTCAGTGGGACGAGTGGCTGGCCCTCTATTCGCCCCAGGTCGAATACTGGATGCCCGCCTGGGATGATGACGATCAACTGGTCGAAGACCCCCAGCAGCATATCTCGCTGATATACTACCCGAACCGCGACGGGCTTGAGGATCGGGTCTTTCGCATCAAGACCGAACGCTCGGGCGCCAGCACGCCGGAACCGCGCACCAGCCACAACATCTCCAATGTCGAGATCACGGCCGAGGGAGAGGGGGAGCTCGAGGTTCGCTTCAACTGGTTCACGCTCAGCCACCGCTACAAGGACACCCTGACCTTCTTCGGAACCTCCTACTACCGGCTGGATGTTCGCGGACCATCGCCCCTGATCACGCGAAAGAAGATCGTTCTGAAGAACGACTACATCCGCCAGATCATCGATGTTTATCACGTCTGATCGAGCGGAGGATTCAGCATGACTTACCGCATCGCACTCAATTTCGAAGACGGCGAGACCCGCTTCATCCAGTGCAACCCTGGCGAAAAGGTCTTGGACGCCGCCTATCGGCACAAGATCAACCTGCCGATGGACTGCTCCGACGGCGTCTGCGGCACCTGCAAATGCCGCTGCGAACAGGGCGACTATGACCTGGGCGACGACTATATTGAGGATGCGCTGACCCAGGACGAGGCGGACGAACGCATCGTCCTAACCTGCCAGATGACGCCCTCGTCGGACTGCATCATCGCCGTGCACGTCCCAACCTCGGCCTGCAAGGTCAAGCCGGCTGCGCACGAGGGCGTCATCACGGCGGTGGAGGCGGTGTCGGACAGCACCATCATCCTGCGTCTTGCGCTCGACAACCCCGACGCGCTGAACTTCCTGCCGGGTCAGTATGTGAACCTCGGCGTGCCGGGGGCTAACCAGCACCGCTCCTACTCCTTTAGCTCCAAGCCTGGGGCCAGCGAGGCCAGCTTCCTGGTCCGCAACATCCCCGGCGGTCTGATGAGCAGCTTCCTGACCGGCACGGCGTCGGTCGGCGACCGGATGACCTTCTTCGGCCCCAGCGGAAGCTTCTTCCTGAGGCCCCTGGATCGCCCGGTCGTCATGCTCGCGGGCGGGACGGGTTTGGCGCCCCTGTTGTCGATGCTGGAGGTGCTGGCCGATCAGGGCGGGGATCAGCCGATCCATCTGATCTATGGCGTGACAAACGACGGAGACCTGGTCGAGACGGATCGTCTGGCAGCTCTGCAGGCGCGTCTGCCGTCCCTGACCTGGGCGAGTTGCGTCTCGGACGAGGCCAGCCAGCATCCGCTCAAGGGCTATGTCACCCATCATCTGGCGGATGAGCATCTGAACGCGGGCAATTGCGACATCTACCTGTGCGGTCCGCCGCCGATGGTCGAAGCGGTGCGGGTCTTCCTGCGCGAGAAGGGCGTCACCCCGGCCCACTTCCACTATGAAAAATTCGCGCCGAGCGAGACCGAAAAGGTCGCCGCATGAGCGCCCGGGGCCGCTTCGCCGACAAGGTTGTGGTCGTGACCGGCGCCGCCCAGGGTATTGGCCGGGGCGTGGCGCTGCGCATCGCGGCCGAGGGCGGGCGGGTCTTCCTCGTCGACCGTGCTGAGTTCGTCAGCGAGGTCGCCGCCGAAGCTGGGCCAGAGGCGCGTCATTTCTGCTGCGACCTCGAGACCTATGAGGGCGCCGCTGCGGCGATGGCGGCGGCTGTCGAGGCCTTCGGTCGGATCGACATCCTGATCAATAACGTCGGCGGCGCCATTCGCATGCGGCCGTTCGCAGCCTTCGAGCCTGACCAGATCGATCAGGAAATCCGCCGCTCGCTGTTCCCGACGCTCTATGGCTGCCATGCCGTTCTGCAGACCATGCTCGACCAGGGCGGCGGCGTGATCGTCAACGTCTCTTCCAACGCCACGCGGGGTGTCCGCAGGGTGCCCTATTCGGCGGCCAAGGGAGGCGTCAACGCCATGACCCAGAGCCTGGCGATGGAATATGGCGAGCAGGGTATCCGCGTGGTGGCCACGGCCCCTGGCGGCACGTCGGCTCCTCCGCGTCGCACGCCGCGGAACGCCAAAGGCGACACCGCCCAGGAACAGGCCTGGATGGCCGAGGCTGTCGAGCAGGTCACCGGCTCGACCTTCATGAAGCGCTACGGCACGCTGGACGAGCAGATCGCGCCGATCCTGTTCCTGGCGTCGGACGAGGCGAGCTACATCACCGGCGTCGTCCTGCCCGTCGCCGGCGGCGATCTGGGCTGAAGGCGCTGGGCGACGTGCGCGCGGATGAACTTCCCAGCCAAGGCGGCGGTGTCTACGCCGTGTGACCGGACAAGGGCGGCGCGTGTCGTCCGACCGTTTCACAGCGTCGACGACGCCGACAATGACATCGCATATGGACGGACCCCACCGCGTGATCGCTGGCCGACCATGCCCTGGAAGCCCGATCTCAACCCCCGCCTTCTGACCGAGAGCGAGCAACGCTCGCCGATCCTGCCGGCCGCCGAGGTGCAGCTCCTGGTCGATGATCTGCACGCCGAACTGACGATGGAGGTGGAAACGGCGGAAGTGAGGTTTCAGCTCGCCAGGTTCGACAGTCTGCTGGAGAGCTTTGTTCAGGATTGGCGCCAGCTATGCGCCCAGCATGGCCAGTGGCCGCGCCCGCCCGGATTTCGCCCGGCTGGCCGCCGCCGTGCACAAGCCCAGGCAGGATGTGAACGCCGTCAATCGGATCTCGGCTGCTCGACCTTGGGGCTGAACAGCTAGCGGTCGACGTAGTCCGCCTCGTCTCTGGTCAGCAGCCGGGCGCGGGTCGGGTCGGCGATCGCGTTCCAGACGGCGAGGGCGGCCAGGGCGAGGGCGCAGACGAAGGCCAGGTAGAGCGCGAACTTGGGGTCGTTGAAGGCGTCGCCGAGAAGGGCCATGGCCAATGGCGCAATGACGGCGCTCAGGCAGGTGAAGAACAGCAGGATGCCGGCGATCTGGCCGTGGCGCGCCTTCTCGAAACAGCTGATCCCCTTGGAGTTGATGGTCGGATAGAGCACCGACATGAACAGGCCGGATATCGGCAGGGCGATCGCCGCCGCCCCTTGTCCGCCGATAGCGGCGATGCCGAAGCAGATCAGCATGCCGACGCTGCAAATGGCGAGGACGCGCTGCCAGGGCAGGCGGGCCAGGAGCCAGGCCCCGAGGAAACGGCCTGCGGCCCGCAGGACGAAGAAGATCGAAACCGCATAGACCGCGAACCAGCGCCAGTCGCCGTCATATCCGGCCAGATAGGTCGGGGCCCAGACATAGACGGCAGCCTCGGCGGCGACATAGAGCATCAGCGCGACGCTGAATCCGAGCGCATAGGGATCAGAGATCAGGCGGCGGGTGTCCGCCAGAGTGGCGCTCTCGCGAGCCTGCGACGCGGGGCGGGTCGGATAGCGGGCGAAACTGCTGGCCAGGACCAGGCCCCCACACATCACGGCCGCGACGACATAGAGCCACTTCCAGTCGGCGCCCGTCGTCAGCAGCCAAGCGACGATGGCTGGGCCGACGATGGCGCCGATGCCGAAGAAGCCCTCGACGGTGTTCATCGTGGCGGAGTGCTGGCGGGTCGAAGTCGAGATGTCGCCGATCAGGGCCAGGGCGCCGGCTTTGAACACACCGATCCCCAGGCCCGAGACGAACAGCAGCCCCACGAAGAACAGGAAGTCTTCGCCAACGGCGAACAGCGCCGACGACACGCCGAAGAGAGCGAGGCCGACGATGATGGTCGCCTTGCGCCCGAAGCGGTCGGCCAGAAACCCCAGGCCGAGGGCCGCGATGGCGATCCCGGACATCGTCGCATACTGGAAGGCGCCGCCTGCGGTCATGCCCAGCGAGAAGCGTTCGATGACGTGGGGGATGATGACGCCGACGGAATCCGTGGTCATCGCGAACATCGCGAACATCAGATAGGCGAGGATCCTGAGAATCCGGGTGTCGCTGTGGCTCGTGGTCATGCGTCCTCCATGCCGAACTTCGCCGGCTCCTCAGCCATGAGAGACGAAAACGATGCTTTACGCAATCGTTCGCATTGAAAGTGCGTTGCCGGCGCGATCGATTAAGGGGCCGCTCGCGCCGTTGTCCTTGGTGATCGTGTCTCACCGCCTTGCCAATCGAAAAGAAGCAAGGCAAACGATTGCACGAAATGGGTCAGATAAGGCCCTGGGGGAGACGCAAGGCATGATCAGGGCGCTGATGGACACGGCAGAGGGCGGTGTGGGCGATAATGCGGGGCTTTGGGCCAATGCAGCGCTGGCGCTTGAATCCCTCTACGGTGAGACGCCTGGCTTTGCGGACTGGCTCTCCTCTCTCAAGACCCTGGTCGACGATGCGGCCGCCGCCCGTCGCCCCGACCTGCGTGCGTGGGACGAGAGCCACGCCCAGTGGTGGCGGCGTCCGTCGAACGTCGGCTATTCGACCTATGTCGATCGCTTCGGCGGGACCTTGTCCGGTGTGGCGGATCGCCTCGATTATCTTCAGGGGCTGGGCGTCACCTATCTGCATCTTTTACCGCTGATGAAGCCGCGTGCCGGCGAGAGCGATGGCGGCTATGCGGTCGCGGACTTTGAGGATGTGAATCCTGCGCTAGGCAACCTCGACGATTTCATCGCCTTGATGGACAAGGCCCGGTCTCGCGATGTCCACGTTGTCGTCGATCTGGTCTGCAATCACATTGCCGATGATCACGCCTGGGCCCGGTCGGCCCGTGATGGTGACGCGCGCCACCGCAACTTCTTCCACCTCGTCGGTGACACCGCAGAGGTCTCGCGCTGGGAGGCCGATCTTCTGGACGTGTTTCCCGACAGCGCACCCGGCAATTTCACCTGGTCCGAAGATCTCGGCGCCTGGGTCTGGACCAGCTTCTATCCCTATCAATGGGACCTGAACTACGCCAACCCGGATGTCTTCAGGGCGATGACATCAACCCTGTTGAACCTGGCCAATATGGGAGTGTCCGGCTTCCGACTGGATTCGACCGGCTTCCTCTGGAAGCAGATGGGAACGACCAGCCGCAACCTGCCGCAGGTGCACAAGATCCTGGCGATCTGGCGGGCTCTGCTGTCGATCGTGGCGCCGGCCGTCGTGCTCAAGGCCGAGGCGATCGACCGTCTGGAGGAGGTTCTGCCCTTCTTCGGATCGCCTGAGGCCCCCGAGTGCGATCTCGCCTACGCTAACGGCGTCATGGCGGGCGCCTGGGCGTCGCTGGCGCTGGGGTCTGCGCAGCCTGTCCGCAGCCTGATCCAGGCCGCCGCCGCACGACCGTCGCAGGCGGCGTGGATCAACTATATCCGCTGTCATGACGACATCATCTTTTCCGGTCTGGCGCCCCATGTGGCGCCGGAGCAGCAGCGCCTGGCGGCGGCGAGGCTGATCGGCGAGGGCCCCGGCGCCTTCGGTCGGGGCGAGATTTTCCAGGTGTTCGAAGGGGCGCCGAGTCTGAACGGAATGGCGGCGTCGTTGAGCGGCCTGACCGTTGACGCCCTTGGCGAGGCACGCCTGAAACTGCTCTACGGCCTCTGCTTCGCCCTCGACGGCACCCCGGTCATCTACATGGGTGATGAAATCGGCCTGGAAAATGACGAGACCTATCGGAGCGACCCGGATCGTGCGGGCGAGGGGCGCTGGCTTCAGCGGCCAGCCATGGACTGGGATCTGGCGAACGGGGCGAGGGCGGGTATCGGTCCGTCGGCGCGAATCCATGCGGCGCTGAAAAGATACGCCCATATCCGTGCCCGGCATCCCGCATGCGCCGATGCAAATTCTGTCAGGGTCGATGCCGACCAGTCGGACGCGGTACTCAGTCTTTACAGGGGGCAGGGTCCGGACGGCATCCAGATACTGGCCAACTTTTCGGAGCGTCCGGTCACGGCGCGGGTCGGTCTGGAGCGGTCCTGGCTCGACCTACTGACGGAGGAGCCGGGCGAGGGCGAGGAACTGGTCCTCCAGCCCTACGACATCAAATGGCTGGCCTCGAGATGACCGGCCTGGTCGCCGCCGTCGAACTTGGGGGAACCCGCGCGGCGGTCACGATCGGTGACGCCCCCGATCGCTGCCATGAGCCGGTCGCCCTGCCGACGACCACGCCGGATGAAACCCTGGCTCGCATAACGGGCGCGCTTGAAGCGCTCGTCCGCGAAGGTCAGGCGTTCGACCGTATCGGCGTGGCGAGCTTTGGTCCGCTGGGCGTCGAGCCGGGGCGGGCGGACTGGGGGCGGATGGGCAAGACGCCAAAGCTCGGCTGGTCCGATGCCGATATTGCGGGCGTTCTGCAGGCGAGGTTCGGCGTCTCGGTGGTCATTGACACCGACGTCAACGCCGCGGCGATCGGCGAGGGGCGCTGGGGCGCTGCTCGCGGGGTGCGCTCCCACGCCTATGTCACGGTCGGCACGGGCGTTGGAATCGGCGTGGTGGTGGAGGGCCGGCCCGTCCATGGGCTCGCCCATCCCGAGGCCGGACATCTGCTGCCCCGCAGGCTTGGCGGCGACACCTTCGCCGGGGTCTGTCCGTGGCACGGCGATTGTCTTGAGGGCCTGATTTCGGGGCCGGCGCTCAAGGCGCGGCTTGGCTTTCCTGCCGATGATCTTGGCGAAGACCACGATGTCTTCCGACTCGCGGGCGACTATCTCGGGGCGGCCTTGTCCTCGATCGTGCTTGTGGCGTGTCCGGAGAGAATTGTCGTGGGTGGCGGCGTCGGTCGCCGTCCTGCGGTGCTCGCGGCGGCGCGTGTGGCTTTGGCGCGATCGCTCAACGGATATGTCCCGCAAGTTGCGGATCGGGAAGCTGATTTTCTGTCGCCACCGCAACTCGGCGCGCACTCCGGCTTGTTCGGCGCCATGGCGCTGGCGCTCAATTCAACAGATGGCTTGCAATCGTTTGCGTAGCATGTTCATCATCGTTTCAACATAGAAAGTCTGCCTGTGGGCGCAACCGATTGCGCGCCCTAAGGACAGGACACGGGAGGAAGCTATGCACATCATTCAACGCCAATCGGCGTACCCTTCACTGCGTTCGCTCGCCATGACCGGCGCCGCTGCGGGCCTCGCCTTCGCCTTTGGATCCAGCGCGCTGGCGCAGACCGCTGCGTCGCAAGACGCTGTGGCGCCGCTTGCCGTGCAGGATCGGGACGAAGGCGCAACCGAGCTGACCGACATCGTCGTCACCGGCACCAGCATCCGCGGCATCAAGCCTGTCGGGTCGGCGACGGTGCCCCTCTCGCGGCAGGACATTCAGGCGACGGGCCTGACCTCCACGGCTGATGTCGTGCGCACCCTGCCGCAACTCCAGAACATCGGTATTGATGAAACGCGCAACTCGGGTTCGCAGGATGCGGGCACCAACTCGGGCAAGGGGACGGCGCTGAACCTGCGGGGGCTGGGCGCGAACGCCACCCTGATGCTGGTGGACGGACGCCGTATCGCCCCGTCCGGCACCGTGTCGGCCTTCGGCGATCCGAACCAGATTCCCATTGCCGCCATCGAGCGTATCGAGGTGGTCACCGACGGCGCCTCCGCCATCTACGGCACCGACGCCGTCGGCGGCGTGGTGAACTTCATCGTGCGCAAGAATTTCGACGGCGCAGAGGTGACCGGCCGTTATACGACGACCGACGGCTATGAGCAGTCGGGGATTTCTGCGGTCCTGGGCAAGACCTGGTCGAACGGCAACCTGGTCATCGCCTACGACCACGACGACCGACAGGCCATGCTGCGCGGATCCAGCCCCTTCCTGCGCCAGGATCTGCGTCAGTTCGGCGGCAATGACGGCCGGATCAACGGCACGACCGTGACCGCGCGCGTGCCTGTCATCGTCGCCCAAGGCGGAGGGGTGATCAACTATTTCAGCGTGCCGGACAATCGCACCAACGCGCCTCTGTCCGCCGCAGACCTGATCTCGGGCGCGGATGTCGTGGATTCGGCGGACTTCGCCGACTACCTGCCGCATCGCAAGCGCGACTCGGTCACGGCCTTCGCCAACCTGGACCTGACGGACGGCATCTCGCTCTACTATCAGGGCTTCTACAACGCACGTGATAGCGAGAACCGGTCCTACCGGGTCGAGTCTCTGACGGTGCCGGCCAGCAATCCCTATTACATCGCCGGCATCCCCGGCGTCGCGCCGGGCCAGTCGCTTACCGTCCGCTATCCGTGGTTCAAGGACTTCGGCCGGCGTTATCTGATCGCCACCGAGCGCAGCTACTCCAATACGTTCGGCGCCACGGTCGATCTGCCGGCCGACTGGCAGATGGACGCCTACGGGACCTACGCCGTGGCCGAAAACTGCCAGTGCGAACAAGGCCCCTCCGCGGGCATCGTCAACACGACAGCGCTGAACGCCATCCTCGCGTCGGGTGATCCGTCGTTCAACCCCTTCAGCCCGGATCCGATCAGCGATTCGGTGCGCCAGCGGGTGCTGGGCGTGAACCTTCAGCGCAACAAGACCGTCCTCACCGATATCGTGGTCAAGATGGACGGGCCGCTGATGGAAATCCCTGCAGGAACCATCCGTGCGGCCGTCGGCGCCGAATATCTCAAGGTCGAGGGCGAGTACCGCAACGCCGGCACCACCACCAATATCGACAACCAGTTCCGCGCTACCTACTCGGGCGACAAGACGCGCGAGGTGAACTCGCTGTTCGCCGAACTGTTCGTCCCGCTGGTGGCGGAAGATTCCAACATTCCGTTCGTCCAGAGCCTGGATCTGAGCCTGGCGGCTCGCTACGAGCACTATTCGGACTTCGGTGAGACGACCAATCCCAAGGTCGGCCTGAGCTGGCAGGTCAATGACGAGCTGATGGTGCGCGGCACCTGGGGCAAGTCGTTCCGCGCGCCGAGCCTGCAGGAGAACAACGAAGACGTCGTCACCACCTTCATCGCGACGGCCTATTCCAACGGTTCGGGCGATCCGCTGATCCCTGTCACCAATCCGCTGACCGGGACCTCCAACGTCCTGGCTCGGGTCCAGGGCGGCAACAACAATCTGGGGCCGGAGCGGGCGACCATCTATTCGGTCGGCTTCGACTATTCCCCGAGCTGGCTGGATGGGTTCCGCATGTCGGCGACCTATTACAACATTGAATACGCCGGCAAGATCGTCACCCTGGGCGACCAGGCCTCGACCTTCCTGGTCACGGCCGCCAACCGCGCCGCCTTCGATGCCTACATCACCCCGGCGCCCCAGCCGAGCACCTGCGTGGAAGGCGTGCCATCGACCTACAACCCGGTGTACCTGCCATTCGTGACCGCGGGCTATCCGATCCCGTTCACCGGCACGCCCTTCTGTTCGCTGACGGCCTATCTGAACGGCCAGGCGCAGAACCTTGGCCGAGTCGAGCAGGATGGTCTGGACATCACCCTGAACTATGATTTCGACACCCGCTTCGGCCAGTTCTCGTCGGGAGTGTCCCTGACCGAGATCCTGAACCTGGAGCAGACGCTCTCTCCGAGCTCGGGCATGGTGGATGTGCTGGACACCCTCAACAACCCGGTCAGCCGCCGCATCCGCGGCAGCCTCGGCTGGCGTTGGGATAATGTAAGCGCCAACCTGTTCGTCAACTACACGGGGGACTATCTGAATACGGCGCCCATCACGGTGGCGGGTGTTCGTTATCCCGTTACCGAGATTCCGAGCTGGACGACCTTTGACGCCAGCCTCTCCTATGTCACGGCGGACAGCTTCCCCAGCTGGGCCCAGGGCATCCGTGCGTCGGTCTCGATCCAGAACATCCTGGACGAGGATCCCAACGTCGTCCTGACCGGCGCCAACGCCTTTGATAGCCAGCAGGCGAACCCTTATGGGCGGATCTACTCGTTCGAACTGACCAAGCGCTTCTGAACCGACAGGGAAACAGATCGATGATTCGTCACACTCTGGCGGCCTGCGCCGCCGCCCTCGTCGCCGCTGCGTCGGCGCCCATCGCCGCCCAGGCCCAATCCGGCCAGGTGACTGCAGCGCCTGCGTCGTCCGCCAACCTTCGGGTTGGGGCGTCGCGGGTCGACATCACGCCGTCCGCTGCAGAGTTGCCCCAAAACTACACCGGCGTGAATGACAACATCTTCGCGCGGGCCATCGTGGTCGCCAACGGGTCGACCAAGGCCGCCATGATCACGGTCGACATCGGGGCCATGTCGACCGAGACTTGGACGAATGTGGTGCAACGCGCCGAGGCGCTCGGCATCCCGGCCGCCCATCTGATCCTGACCGCGACACACTCCCACAGCGTGCCGCGCCTGAGCGGCAGCGCGTTTGAGGACAAGATCGTTCAGGCTATCCAGGAGGCGGACAGCCGGCTCCAGCCGGCTGTGATGGATTTCGGGTCGGGCGTCTCCTACGTCAACGTCAATCGCAACATCATCGACCCGGAGAATCGTCGCTGGTGGGAAGGCCCGAACTACGAGGGGGTGTCGGATAAGACGCTCGCGGTCGTTCGCTTCCAGACGCCTGACGGCAAGCCGATCGCGGTCTTCTACAACTACGCCCTCCACGCCGTGACCAATGGCCAACTGGACCAGGTCAGCGGCGACGTGCCGGGCGAAGCCTCGCGCTATCTCGAGGCCAGCCTCGGCGGCGGCGCCGTGGCGGTCTGGTCGAACGGCGCCGGCGGGGATCAGAACCCGATCTACTTCAACCAGACCTATGAGTTGCGTGACATCCGCGTGGCCGAATACGCCACCAGAGGCGAGGACATCTCGAACTCAATGCCTCCGGGCGGTGTCGGCCTTGACCGCAACGATCCGCGGGTCGCTCTGCTCATGGATCAGCAACGCCAGCTGACACGCAGCTATGGCCAGCTCCTGGGCGAAGAGGTCCTGCACGTTGCGCGCGCGGGCATGGAGCGTCCGGGCGCCTCTGACGGCATCTACGGCGCCCAGAAGGAGGTCACCTGCCCGGGCCGTCGTCGCACGAACACGGGCCGGGGCGGCTATGCCGGCGAGTATGTCGACGCCGACCCGATCAATATCCGGCTCAGCTTCCTGATGGTCGGCGACGTCGCCATCGGCGGCGTGAACGGCGAGGTCTTCAACCAGATCGCCCGGCGCTACAAGCTGGAGAGCCCGCTGAAGCACACGATCTTCTCGTCGCTCACCAACGGGACCGCCGGGTCCGGCTATATCCCCAACGATTCCGCCTACGGCCAATATACTTTCGAGGTCCTCTCCTCGCGGCTCAAGCCGGGCTGTGCCGAGAGCGCCATCGTCGATGGCCTGCTGGATCTGATGCAGGACGTCGAAGTCGTTCCCCCGACCGCCGGCCGGAACTAGGGCAGGGGGCGACGCGGTGTCAGATCCGCGTCGCCACCGACTCCCGCTCGACAAACTGTACCGGCAGGGTCGCGGACGGGGTTTCCTCGCCGTGCAGGCGGCGGAACAGGAACTCCACGATGGTCGCGGCGCCCCGCTTCAGGTCCTGTCGTATCGTCGACAGCCGCGGATGGGCGTGTTCCGCCAGTTCCAGATCGTCGAAGCCCACCACCGACACATCATCCGGAACCGAAATCCCGCTGGCCTGAAGCGCGCGGAGCGCCGACAGGGCGATGAGGTCGGACGCCGCGAAAATGGCGTCGAACGGGATGCCGCGCGCGACCAGGTCCTGGACGGCGGCCAGCGCGGTATCGCCGGTGAAGTGCGCGGGAACGATGAGGTCGGGGTCCAGCGCGATGCCGGCGCGCTCGAGCGCGGTCTCATAGCCGCGCTGGCGCATCTGGACCTCCGGAAGGGGCGTGGCCCCCAGGAACACGATACGCTTTCGCCCGGCCTGAAGAAGCGCATCGGTCGCCACCCGGCCGCCGCCGACATTGTCCGATCCGACAGAGCAATAGGCCTGCTCCGGAAGGTGGGCGCCCCACACGACCAGGGGCAGGAAGGCGCGGGCGGCTTCGTTGAGTTCCTCGTGCTGATCGCTCTGGCCCACGATGATGTAGCCGTCGGCCTTCTGGGACTGGACGTGGCGCGACAGCCAACCGGGCTTGGGCGCCGGGATTCTCGACAGCAGGACGTCGCAGTCGCGTGCGGTCACCTCGTCGGCGATATGGCCCAGCAGATGCAGGAAGAAGGGGTCGGAGATCGGTTGATCGGCTTCGTGCCCCAGGGGGATGGCCACGCCGATGGTCCGGGTCCGGCTGGAGCGCAGGCGCTGGGCGGCCTGGTTGATGACATAGCCGTGGGCGGCGGCGATCTTCTGGATCTGCCTGCGCGTCGCCACGGGGATCAAGGGATTTTCGGCCAGTGCGCGCGAGACCGTGGACGTCGAGACTCCGGCCAACCGCGCGATGTCGGTCATTTTCAACGGCGCTGTGGGCGGCGGAACAGAGGAGCGTGAAGCCATGAACCAGACTTACCTCAAGGCGGGCGGCTTAACTACAGTTTCAGGCCGTTTGCGGCCGGTGTTCGCGGGACTTTGCGCCGCCTTTGGCCTCATGTCCGCAGCCGTGTCGGGACCGGCCTCCGCTCAGGTGGCCCCGCCGCCGGTCGGCATGGTGGAGGACCCCTGTCCAGCGCCGTCGATGACGGTGGCCGCGCGCCCGGTCACCGAGGCCGAGATCGCCGCGGCCCGGCAGGCGATGATGGAAAGAACGCGCCGCGATTGGCCGGGTCTGTGCCGGCATCGGGCGGCGAACGCGGCCGTGGCGACCACGCCGGTGCGGGCGGTGTTCATCGGCGATTCCATCACCGAGTTCTGGAATGCGGCGGCCCCCGACCTGTTCGCCGATGGCGTCGTGAACCGGGGCATCGGCGCCCAGACCTCGCCTCAGATGCTGGTCCGCTTCTACCAGGATGTGATCAGCCTGAAGCCGCAGGTCGTGCACATCATGGCCGGCACGAACGACATCGCGGGCAACACCGGTCCGAGCCGGCCCGAGGACTTCAAGAACAATATCCGCGCCATGGTCGAACTCGCCAAGGCGCATGACATCGCGGTTGTCCTGGCGTCGATCCCGCCGAGCGCGGTCTTCGACTGGCGGCCTCAGCTTCGTCCTGCGCCGCGCATCGCAGAGCTGAATGCATGGCTTCGCGACTATGCGGCCGAACAGGGCGTGCCGTTCGTCGACTATGCCGCCGCCATGTCGGGGCCGGCCGGCGAGCTCCGCCCCGAGCTGACAGCGGATGGGGTCCACCCGGATGCGAATGGATATGCACTGATGACACCGCTTGCGCGCAACGCGGTGGAGCGCATCCTGCAAGACCGTCGGGCGCCCGCCCCACTCGCGCCGGGGTCGGCTCAGCGATGACCACAAGGTCGCGCACAGACCCGACCTTCGCCACTTCCGCGCCGACGCGAACGCCGGCCGCCTAAAGGATTGGAGGCGCGTCGCCTTGGCTCTCGCCGGGAACGGCGTTCGCTCCCGCGCTAGAGGTTTGGCCGCAGAACCGCCTGGCGGGTTGCTTTTTGCAGGTCCCACATCTTGAGAGAAGCGCCACGGCGCTAAGTCGCTCTCTTGGCCGCCCGGACTTAAGGTTGGGCAGACGGAGGAAGCATGGGCAATCCATTTGACGACGCGGCGCAACGCCTGAGAAACGCCTATAGCGGCGCAACAATTGAGCCTCTTAGGAACGTACTGGCGAGCGACGACGTCGATGGCGCCTACAGCATTCAAGCCATCAACACCAAGATCTGGTTGGGCGAAGGCAGGCGGATCGTCGGGCGAAAGGTCGGCCTGACCAATCCCGCCGTGCAGAAACAACTCGGCGTCGATCAGCCTGATTTTGGCGTTCTGTTCGAAGACATGCAGTTGGATCCGGACAGCACGCTGGATCCGCGCAACGTCATCCAGCCCAAGGTCGAGGCCGAGATCGCCCTGATCCTGGGCGGCGACCTGCTTGCCCCGCAATCGGTGGATGATGTTGCAGCGGCGACGTCCGGAGCCATGGCCGCGCTGGAGATCGTCGACAGCCGGATTGCAGACTGGCGGATCACGTTCGCCGACACGGTGGCGGACAATGGCTCGTCGGCCTTCTTCGTCCTGTCCGGCGATCAGCGCCCGCTATCGGACCTCGACCTGACCGGTTGTCGGATGCGCATGACCATCAACGGAGAGGTCGCTTCGGAGGGAAGCGGGGCGGCGTGCCTGGGCAACCCGCTCAACGCCGCGCTCTGGTTGGCGCGCACGCTTGCGGATCAGGGCGAGCCTCTGCGCAAGGGCGATATCGTCATGACTGGCGCCCTTGGGCCGATGGTGGCGCTAATGCCTGGCGCCATCGTGCGGGCTGACATCGATGGGCTCGGTTCTGTCGGCTTCCAGATGGGAGGTTCCGATGAAGGCTAAGGTCGCCATTATCGGGTCGGGCAATATCGGCACCGATCTGCTGATCAAGATCAAGCGGCTGTCCGAGGTTCTCGAGATTGTCGCCATGGTTGGGATCGATCCCGAATCCGACGGCCTCCAGCGGGCGGCCCGTCTGGGCGTCGTCGCCATCCCCGACGGGATCGATGGTCTGGTCGCCATGCCGGGATTTGAGGATATCGAGATCGTATTCGACGCCACATCCGCTGGCGCGCATCGGCGGCATGATGAGGTTCTGCAGTCCTACGGCAAGACCGTGATCGACCTGACGCCCGCCGCCATCGGGCCTTTCGTGGTTCCGAGTGTGAATCTGGACGACCACCTTTCATCGACCAACCTCAACATGGTCACCTGCGGGGGGCAGGCGACGATCCCCATGGTGGCGGCGATCAGCCGGGTGGCTGCCGTTCACTATGCCGAGATCATCGCCTCGATCGCCTCGCGATCGGCGGGCCCCGGCACGCGGGCCAATATCGACGAGTTCACCGAGACGACGTCGCGCGCCATTGAAATCCTGGGCAAGGCGCGCAAGGGAAAGGCGATTATCGTCCTTAATCCCGCAGAGCCGCCGCTGATCATGCGCGACACGGTCTACTGCCTGTGTGACGACGCGGACCGGGATGCGATACGGGCGTCCGTCGCCGCGATGGTCGAGGAGGTCCAGGCCTATGTTCCGGGCTATCGGCTCAAGCAGGCCGTCCAGTTCGAGACCATCGGCGACAATGATCCGCTGCATATCCCCGAGTTGGGCCGAGCGATGACCGGGCTGAAGGTCACCGTCTTTCTCGAGGTGGAGGGGGCCGCGCACTATCTGCCGGCCTATGCAGGGAACCTCGACATCATGACCTCTGCGGCCGTGCGGGCGGCGGAGCGGGTCGTCCAGGCCAAACGTTTGAGAGAGGCCGCCTGATGGGCTCGCAGCCGGCGCAACGCCTTTACATTCAGGACGTCACTTTGCGTGATGGCATGCACGCCATTCGCCATCGCTACGGGCTGGACCATATCCGCCAGATCGCCCGCGCGCTGGACGAGGCGGGGGTGGACGCCATCGAGATCGCCCACGGCGACGGGTTGTCGGGCTCCAGCTTCAACTACGGCTTCGGCGCCTGCACGGACTGGGAATGGATCGAGGCTGCAGCGGATGTGGTGCGTCGCGCCCGTCTGACGACCCTGCTTCTTCCCGGCATCGGCACGGTGCACGACCTCAAACGCGCCCACGATCTGGGGATCCGTTCGGTCCGTATCGCCACCCATTGCACCGAGGCCGACGTTTCACGCCAGCATATCGAGGCGGCCCGCGCACTCGACATGGACGTGTCCGGCTTTCTGATGATGAGCCACATGGCGCCGCCCGATGTGCTGGCGGGACAGGCCATACTGATGGAATCCTATGGCGCTCACTGCGTCTATGTGACGGATTCCGGTGGGGCCATGACCATGGATGACGTCGCCGCCCGCCTGGCGGCCTACGATCGAGTGCTGAAGCCCGAGACTGAGCGCGGCATTCACGCCCACCACAATCTCTCGTTGGGCGTCGCCAACTCGATCGCGGCTGTCCAGAATGGATGCACGCGGATTGACGCCTCTCTGGCGGGGATGGGCGCGGGGGCCGGCAACGCACCGCTGGAGGTCTTCATCGCCGTGGCCGACCGTTATGGGTGGGAGCACGGGTCCGACCTGTTCCGGCTGATGGACGCGGCCGATGATCTGGTTCGTCCGCTGCAGGACCGACCTGTTCGTGTCGACCGTGAGACGCTCAGCCTGGGCTATGCGGGGGTCTATTCCAGTTTCCTGCGCCATGCGGAAAAGGCGGCGGTCGATCACGGTCTGGATGTCCGACAAATCCTGTTGGAGCTGGGACGAAGGCGCATGGTGGGCGGACAGGAAGACATGATCGTCGATGTCGCTCTGGATCTGGCCAAAGCGAATACGCAAGCGGCGCCGCTCGGCGTCTAAGAGAGGACTTGACGATGGTTGGTCGGTTGATCGCTTTGTTCGGGGTCGCGGCCTCGATTTTCGTCCCGGCTCTGGCGCAGGCGCAACCGGCGCATAACCCTATCGCCGATCCCGTCGCCGCCTGCGCCGCCCTTGCACAGCTTGATCTGACGCGCGACCCCGAGGCTGCGGCGACCGTAACGAGCGCGTCGGTGGTCGAGGCGGCGTCGGGTAAGGAGGCCTATTGCCGTGTGATCGGGGTCATCCTGCCGCAGATCCAGTTCGAAGTGCGCTTGCCGACCACAACGTGGAACGGTCGATATTTCCAGACGGGCTGCGGCGGGTTCTGCGGCATGACCCCCATCGACAGCTGCGCCGACGCCGAAGCCAAGGGCTTTGCAGTTGCGGCCCAGAACATGGGTCATGTCGGCTCGGTGCTGAAGGATCCTCTATGGGGCGCGAGCCCCGAGATGCGGCGTGACTACGGCCGGCGCTCGACCCATGTGACGGCCGTTACCGCCAAGCGGCTGGTCCGGGCATTCTACGGCCGTGAAGCGGATCGCAGCTACTTCCGGGGTTGCTCGACGGGCGGACGCGAAGCCCTCAGCGTCGCCCAATTCCACCCCGACGATTTTGATGGCGTCATCGCCGGTGATCCTGCATTTCCGTCACGCCAGGGGGCGATCGCCAACCTCTGGGACACCCGCCAGCTTCTGCGTCGAGACGGCACGGAGGTTCTGCCGCACGCCGCCCTTGTTCTTCTGCATCAGGTGGTCATGGCGGGATGCGACGGACTGGACGGCGTGGTCGACGGCATTCTGATGGATCCACGGCGTTGCCAGTTTGATGTCGGCGCGCTGGCGTGCAGCGCGGCGCCCGTCGGCGGTTGCCTGACCGAGGAACAGGTCGGCGCCGTCCGGCGGCTCTATGATGGCCCCAGGAACAGCCGTGGTGAACGGCTGGCCCCGAGCGGCCGGATGCTGGGCAGCGAACTGTCGTGGGAAGCCGGAACCCGAGCGGGCCTGGCGGAAGGGTTTGTGCGCTTCCTGGCTTTCGAAGAGAATCCGCGCCCGGACTATACGATCTGGGATTTCGACTTCGACCGGGACGTCGAACGTCTCGAGGCGTGGGCCGCCGTCTATGATCCCGTCGCGCCTCATGCCGCCCCCGACCTGCGCGCCTTCGAGGCGCGCGGCGGCAAGCTCATCATCTATCATGGCTTTGCGGATGCGACGGTCTCTCCGGTCAACATGATCGATTTCCACGCCCAGGTTCTTCATCGCCAGGGCGGCCTCGACAAGGTTTCGGCCTGGGCGCGACTGTTCCTTGTCCCGGGGATGTTCCATTGCCGCGGAGGCGACGCTCCGAACCAGTTCGACATGCTTGAACCGATGGTCGCCTGGGTCGAGACGGGCGTCGCGCCGGATCGGATCATTGCGAGACAGAGCATCGATGGCGCGGTGACGCGGACCCGCCCGCTGGTCCCCTATCCGATAATGGCCGCCTACTCAGGCCAGGGCGATGTGAACGCGGCCGACAACTGGGCCGGGGTCAGGCCGGAGGCTCTGGCTGACGAGCGGGTCGACTGGATCTGGGCTCCGCTGAACTAGGCGTTCCGGATAACTGGGCTGCCACCCGCCGCAGGTTTCGGTGGATGACCCTGTGCCGCAAGCCCCCGGGGCGAATGTCCCGGGGGCTTTTTCTCGCCAAGATCCGGCTTCTTGTCAGCCGTTCGGCCCAGCCTCTTCATGGGCGGCGATCTGCTTTGCGTATCGGTTGGCCAAGCTGGCGCAGACCAGAAGCTGAATCTGGTGGAAGATCATCACCGGCAGGATGATGAACCCGGCCTGAGCGGCCGGAAACAGGGCGCTGGCGATCGGGACCCCCGAGGCGAGGCTCTTCTTGGAGCCGCAGAAGACGATGGCGATCTCGTCCTCGGTCGACATCCCCGCGCGTCGCGCCGCCCAGGTGGTCAGCATCATGACGAGGGCCAGAAGAACGCTGGAGAAGCCCAGCAAGAGCCCGAGCTGAAGCAGCGAGACCTGGGCCCACAACCCTTCCACCACCGAGGCGCTGAAGGCGCTGAAGACGACCAGCAGGATCGAGCCCCGATCCACCTGAGTGACCAGCGGCTTGTGCGACCTTATCCAGTCTCCGACGAAGGGCTGGGCCAGTTGGCCGAGCACGAAGGGCGCCAGCAGTTGCAGCAGGATCTTCCAGATCGCCTCCAGCGAAACGCCGACGGCGTCGCCACCGGACATGAACAGCGCGACAAGGGCGGGCGTCAGGAAGACGCCCAGGATGTTGGACACCGAGGCGGCGACGACGGCCGCCGGAACATTGCCGCCGGCGATGGCCGTGAAAGCGATCGAGGACTGAACGGTCGAGGGCAGCAGGGTCAGGAACAGAAGACCTGCGGCAAGCGATCCGCCAAGCAGGACGGTCGCAAGGGGCTGCAGCGCCAGTCCGGCGATAGGAAACAGCACGAAGGTCGTACCCAGCACCATCAGGTGCAGGCGCCAATGGGTGAAGCCGGAGATGACGGCCTGACGCGGCAGCTTGGCCCCATGCAGGAAGAAGAGCAGGGCGATCGCGGCTGCGGTGAGGACGGCGAGCCATTCCGCCACGACCCCTCGGGCCGGCAGAAACGACGCCAGTACGACCATGCCCAGCAGGGCCAGGCTGTAGCGATCGATCTTCGAAATGATGCCCCGCATCACAGTCTCCTCATTGTCGTCAAACGTATTATTGTCATACAAAGATGGGATCAACAGTCTTCGAGGCGGCGATGTTCACGACGAGGCCCGACATCTACGGCACTTTCGGAGTCGCTTCGACGACCCACTGGATCGCCTCCCAGACCGCCATGGCAATGCTGGAGCGGGGTGGCAACGCCTTTGACGGCGCGGTCGCGGCCGCCTTCGTGCTTCTGGTGGTCGAACCTCATCTGTGCGGACCCGCCGGTGAAGCGCCGATCCTGTTTCGAAAGGCGGGTGATGACGAGCCCCAGGTCCTGTGCGGCCAGGGCGTCGCCCCCCAATCCGCCAGCATCTCCGCGTTCCAGGCGCTGGACCTGGACCTCGTCCCCGGCTCGGGCCTTATCTCCGCCGTCGTGCCCGGCGCCTTCGACGCCTGGATGACGTTGTTGCGCGATCACGGCACGATGGAGCCGCAGGCGGTTCTGGAGCCCGCGATGCGTTACGCACGAGACGGCTTTCCGATCAGCGCCGGCGCAGCGGCCGCCATCGCCGATGTGGCCGAGGTCCTGAACAGCCACTGGACCACCTCCGCCGAGATCTGGCTTCCCGGCGGAGAGGCGCCGATCGCCGGCTCCTGGTTCCGAAATCCGCTGCTTGCCGACACCTGGGCGAGGCTCCTGGCGGCGCAGGGGCAGGGTGGCAGAGATGTGCGGATCGACGCCATACGGCGCGCCTGGCGAAGCGGGTTCATCGCCGACGCCATTGATCGCTTTGCGGCCGCCGAACCGTTGATGGACGCAAGCGGAACGCCTCATCGCGGGTTCCTGACAGGGCAGGACATGGCCCAATGGGAAGCGCGTTACGAGCGACCCGTGTCGATCGAATATGCTGGCTGGCGGTTCTACAAGACCGGACCTTGGGGGCAGGGGCCGGTGCTGTTGCAGACCCTCTCCATCCTCAAGGCCTTTGATCTGAACGCGCTCGACCTTGAATCCGTCGAGGGTGTCCATCTGGTGCTGGAGGCGCTGAAACTGGCCTTTGCGGATCGGGAGGCCTTCTATGGCGATCCGGACTTCGTGGATGTTCCGATGGATGTCCTGCTGTCCGATGCTTACGGCGCTGAACGCGCAGCGATGATCGAGGCGACGGCGTCCAAGGCGATCCGCCCCGGCCAGATTTCGGGATTCGAGGCCCAGGCCCTGCGCTCGCTCGGGCAGGTTCGCGAGGCCGGCGATCTCAGCGCGGGCATCGGTATCGGCGAACCGACGATGATGCATCTGCGCCCGACCCGGAAGCCCGGCGATACCGTCCACCTCGATGTGATCGACCGGTGGGGCAACGTCGTCAGCGCCACCCCTTCAGGTGGCTGGCCGCAGTCATCACCGATGGTCCCCGGTCTTGGATTCGCGCTCAACACACGGGCGCAGATGTTCTGGCTCGAACCCGGCGCTCCCGCCTCGCTGGAGCCCGGCAAACGGCCGCGCACCACTCTGACGCCGACCCTGGCGCGCGGGCCCGACGGCCAGTGGCTGAGCTGCGGCACGCCCGGAGGCGACCAGCAGGATCAATGGCAGGTTCCGCTGATCCTGCGCTATCTGCATGGCGGCAGGTCCCTGCAGCAGGCAATCGACATGCCGTTGTTTCACAGCCTGCATTTCCCGTCCTCCTTCTTTCCTCGAGAGGCCTTGCCGGGGATGGCCGTGGTCGAGGAAAGCTTCGGCCCCGACATCATCGCCGGTCTTCGCCGCCGGGGGCACGATGTGCAGGAGGCTCCGGCATGGTCGGCGGGTCGCCTGACCGCCGCCCTGCGCGAGCCGAACGGCCTGCTGCGAGCGGCGGCGACACCGCGCCTGATGCAGGCCTATGCCGTGGGACGCTGAGCGGCGGTTTTCAGCGCTTGCGGGTAAAGATCGCGCCGTCCTCGATCACGACGGGGTAGGTGCGCAGTCCCTGTTTGCAGGGCAGGGCCAGGGCCTTGCCGCTGCGGATATCGAAGCTGCCGCCATGAAGCGGGCAGAAGACTGTGTGCCCATCGAGCCTGCCTTCCGACAGCGAGGCGATGGCGTGGGTGCATTCGTCCTCGACCAGGTGGAAGGCTTCGCCGCTGTTGCACAGCAGTAGCGGATCGAACCCGTCGAGTTCGAACAGGCGCATTTCCCCCGGGACGAGATCCTCGACGGCACACAGACGAATGAGGTCGCTCACGCTCGAAATCTCCAAAAGTTTGTCATACAGTAATATAAACTTGGAGGGTGATTGCAATGCGTTTGGTGGTGATCGACGCCGGCGGGACCATCAGCGCCTCCGAAATGGGGCGGGGTTATGAGGGCGCGGGCCTGACAGCGGACATGCTGGAGCCGGTGCGTGCGATCTGGTCGCAAGGCCCCATTGAGGTGCGTCATGCCTACGCCGGCCTCAGCGAAGCGATGGGCTTCGACGACGCGATCGTGATCATCGATGCGATCAGGCAGGCTTGCGACGACCCTTCGGTCGGGGCGGTCGTGATCGCCCATGGCACCGACGCGATGGAAGAGGTGGCCTGGCTCTGCGATCTGCTGATCCAGACGGTCAAACCGGTTCTGTTCACTGGCGCGCAACGGACCCCGGACGCTCCCGATTTTGACGGCTGGCGCAATCTTGGTGACGCCGTGCGGGTCGCCGCCCGGCCTATGTCGACTGGCGTTCTGATCGTGTTCGGCGGTCTGGTCCTGACGGCTGTTCAGGCGCGCAAGGTGCACGCCCAGGCCCTGGCGGCCTTTGGACCGGGGGCGGCGGTAGTGGGGCGGGTCGATGACAGTGGGGTCCGAATGTCGAAGACGCCGCGTCGCGTTCAAGGCCTCGAGTGTGCGCGCCCTTGCCCCTCCATCGAGATCGTCACCCTGGGAATGGGGACAGGCCCTGGCCTGGTGGACGCCGCCATCGCGCTGCCGACACGGGGGCTGATCCTGCAGGCGATGGGCTGCGGCAACGCCTCGGCCGGGGTGGTGGCGGCGGTCGGTCGGGCAACGGCCGCCGGCCTTCTGGTCGGCGTCGTCACGGGATGTTTTGAGGGGCGGGCGGTGGCCGTTTATGAATCCGGCCTTCGCCTGGCCGAGGCGGGGTCCATCGTCATGGACGATCTGGATGCGCGACGCGCGCGCATTCTCTTGGCCTGTGCCCTGGGCGACGATCGAGGCCCGGACGCTGCAGCGATGAGGCTGCGGCAGGCTCTCAGCCAGCTCAGGCGCGCAGGCTGAACCGCTCGGATCTGATGGCGCGCGACGGTACGCCGTGCGTGCGCAGAAATGACTGAGCTGCCGTCACCATCATCGGCGGGCCGCACAGGTGAACGGCGCAGCCCGCCTCCAGGTCTTCTGGTCGCAGAAGGTCGACTGCCGTTCCCGAGGCAATCCCTTCGACCTCGCCTGACATCACCGCGATGCGCACCTCAAGATCTGGCCGGGCTGATTCGAGCGCTTTCAGGGTTTCGATGTGGAAAAGGTCGGTGGGGGTGGAGCAACCGAAACACAGCAGCCGCCGACCGGTGGAGGCGTCGCTCGCCCGGATCATCGACAGCAGCGGGGCGAGGCCCGTCCCGCCGCCGATGAAGATCTGGCGGCCGCTGCGATCGTCGGTGGCGAACCCGCCCAGCGGTGCTTGCAGGCGGACGACCTGACCCGGGGCTGCGCTGGCTTCCAGCCATCCGGAAACTGCGCCGCCCGGAACGTGGCGGATCAGAAGTTCGATCGAGGGGAGGTCTGCCGGCGTGCTGGAGATGGAGTAGGGGCGGGCCACCCGTAGGCCGGGGGGACGTAGGCGGACATATTGCCCCGGAGCAAACCGGAGATCGCCTGCGTCAGACAGAAGGAGCCTGAGCCGCGACGTCGTCGTATTCAGCCGGTCCACCGCGGTCACCGTCGCGTCGTATCGATTGGCGGCCGTTGGCGCCGGCGAAAGCGGATAGTCCAGTTCGAAAGCGGCGTTCGAGGTGAGGCGAGTCTGGCATGTCAGCGCCAATCCCTCGCGGCGCTCTTCCGGTGTCAGCAATTCCGTCGGGTCGCTTTCGATATCGCCGGACATGCGCCGGGCGATACAGGCCCCGCATTCGCCCGACAGGCAGTCCTGACGCGTGGGAAGATCCAGGCGCTGGGCCGCCTCCGCCAGGGTTTCGTCGGCGTTCACAGCGACGTCGAGTACGCCTCCGTCCTGGAAGACCAGTCTCGCTTCGAACATAACAGACCTCCAACACTTGTCAGATTGTCATACAATCATATAGCGTCGTGGCAAGCCGACTGCCGCAACATCGCGGCGCCGGAGCTATCGAGGGCATGCGATGAGTGGGGATTCCGTCGTCAACAGCGAAGTCGCTGACATGGTCGGGGACTGGAAGGGCTATGTCGAAGCCAAGCTTGGCTTTCGAAATCACTGGTATCCGGTGCGCTTTTCCAACGAACTGACCGAGGGTCAGCTCCAGGTCGTGGAGATCCTGGGTGAGCGGCTTCTGATCAAGCGGATCGACGGCAAGGTCTACGCCATGCGCGACCGGTGCCTGCACCGCGGGGTGCCGCTGTCACAGAAGCCAGACTGCTTCACCAAGGACACCATCACCTGCTGGTACCACGGCTATACCTACCGGTTCCAAACGGGCGACCTGGTCAACATTCTGGCCGTGCCCGACAGCCGGCTGATCGGACGACGCAAGATCGTCACCTATCCGGTGGAAGAGGCCAAGGGGCTGATCTTCATCTTCCTGGGCGACGAGGAGATGATCCATCCCCTGCATCGTGATGTGCCGCCGGGCTTCCTCGATGAGAACCTGATGGTTCTCGGCAAGCATAGGGTGGTCGAGTCGAACTGGCGCCTCGGCGCCGAGAACGGCTTCGACGGACTGCACATCTTCATCCATAAGGACACGACACTTCGCCACTACCGCACTTTCAACTTCCCCATCGGCCACACCCCGCGCGCCGGGGCGGTGCAGACGGTCGAGGAGGAGGACGGACCCAAGGGCGTCACGGACGACTTCAGCCAGCATGACCCGGTCTGGGACGGCGTCATCGACGGCAAGGTGGTCATCAGCGGACCGCGCTCAACCCAAGTCCAGGGCACTTCGGCCTCGGTCGGCACGTCGATCTGGATGCCGGGCGTGCTCAAGGTCGACAGCTTCCCCAACCCAGGCCTGACGCAGTTCGAATGGTATGTCCCCCTGGACGCCAAGCGCCATCTCTATGTCCAGACCATAGGCAAGCCGGTCGAGACCGAAGAGGACCGGGCCGCCTTCGCCAGCGACTTCGAGGCCGTTTGGAAGCCGCATGGCCTGGACGGGTTCAATGCCGACGACATCTGGGCGCGGGAAGTCACCGAGCCTTTCTATGCCGACGATTACGGCTGGGTCGACGAGATGCTGTGCGAGCCGGACAGCACCCTGGTGGAATGGCGCAAGCTCGCCAGCCGCCACGGCCGCGGCATCCAGACGCCGTCTCATCTGCGCTAGGGGCCAGGACCATGGAAATCCAGTCGAACTTCGTCGATGCCGGCGGCGTGCAAACCCACTATCTCGAAGCCGGCCAGGGCAAGCCTCTGGTCTTGGTCCACGGCGGCGGCGCCGGCGCGGACAGTCGCGGCAACTGGGCGGAAACCATCGCCTATTTCGCACGCGACCGACGCGTCATCGCGCCGGACATGATCGGCTTTGGTCTGACGGACAAGCCCGACCCGGCGAGCTATCTCTATGATCAGCCGGGACGGACGGCCCACCTTGTCGATTTCCTCGACGCCATGGGCCTCTCGGATGTGGACATGGTCGGAAACTCCATGGGCGGAGCCACGGCGATTGGCGTCGCGCTGATCCGTCCCGCACTGATCCGCCGGCTGGTGCTGATGGGCAGCGCAGGGCTGCCGATTCCCGAACGACCCTCGCCGCAACTCCTTCACAATCTGCAGTACGATTTCACGGTCGAAGGGATGCGACGGGTCATCGCCGGCCTGACCGCTCCTGGTTTCGAGCCCTCGGAGAGCCTGGTGAAATACCGGTTCGACATCGTTGATGATCCGGCGTCACGTGCGGCCCTGTCGGCGATCAATGCAGAGACCCGCAAGGGCACGCTGAACTACGACGAGGACCTGCTTCGCGGCGTCGAGCACCCTGTTCTCGTCGTCAACGGCAAGGAGGACGGCGTCTCGATCCTGCCTCGAGCCTACCGTTTCCTGGAGCTGTTCCCGAACAGTTGGGGCTATATCGTGCCCCACTGCGGTCACTGGGCGATGATCGAGGCCCCGGACGACTTCAACCAGGCCGTTGCGCTGTTCCTCGACCGAGCGCTGTGATGGCGGACGCGGATACCCCCAGCGCCGTTCACAATCTGATCGAGCATCTGGTGGCCACGCCGGCTGACCGGCCGCTGATCCGCACCGACCTGGATGGCCTGTTACAGCGGTTCGAGGTTCCAGAGGCGCATCGCGCAGTCATGCGCGACGGCCAGCGTGACGAACTGGCCCGCCTCGGGATCCACGGAAACTATGTGATCAAATGGCTGATCTGGTCGGGGCGGCCCTCCATGCCGTTCTTCCCGATCAGTCATTACTTCGACAGGAGGCATTGATGGGACGCATCGTCGGCGGGTTCGCGATGTCTCATGTTCTGGGTGCGCCGGCAGGCGTTGAAGCTCAGTCCGAGATCGTTTTCGCGGGCATGAAGGAGATCGGCGCGCGCGTGCGCGCCCTTGCCCCGGACGTGCTTGTGGTCGTGTCCAGCGATCACATGAACAACTTCAGGCTCGGCGAGCCTGTGCCGGTCGGCGTCGCTGTCGATGCTGTCCTGACGCCGCTTGGCGACATGGGGCTGCCGAAGGATCCCATCGACGGCCACACGGCGTTCACAACGGGATTTGTCTCGTTTGCTGGGGCCGGAGTCGTTCCGCTCGAGGGCGTACAGCCCGACCACGGCATCATGATTCCGCTCGGCATCGTCGACCCCGACCGGCAGTTTTCAGTGGCTCCCGTCTACGTGAACACCGTGTTCGATGACGCGCCCGAACCCGCGCAGTCCTATGCGTTGGGCGGACGGCTCAAGGCCTATATCGAAACTGTACGTCCGGCCGACGAGCGGGTCGTGATCCTGGCGGGCGGTGGACTGTCCCATTGGCTGGGGGTTCCCGAAGAGGGAAGGGTCAACGTCGATTGGGACAACGCCTTCGTTGATCTGATGATCGGCGGCGAGCATGCCGCGCTCGCAGAGATGACAAACCTGGAAATCCGCCAAGAGGCCGGCAATGGCGGCCTGGAGGTCAATGCGTGGATCGTGCTGGCAGGGGCCATGCCTGGCAGTCGCGGAGACCTTGTCTTCTATGAGCCCATCCCGCAGTGGGCCAGTGGCATGGGCGGTCTGGCCTTGTCGCCCGACGTCTGATCCGTCAGGGCGGCGGCTCCTCGCAGGCCTTTGCGCGGCTGGAGCTCAGGCTCACGGGCAGGCGGGCCAGGATATCTGCAGTGGCCTTGAGGCTGGCCAACTGCCGCGCCTGGGTTCGAGCATCGAAGCGTCTGCGCTCGCCCGACACGGAGATCGCCGCCCAGATCAGGCCCGACGGATCCGTCACGGGTGTGGCCAGGCAGGCCAGTCCGGGCACGACTTCTCCGTCCTCCATCGCCCATCCGTTCTTTCGAACGAGATCCAGTTCGGTTCGTAGGTGGTCAGGATCGATGATGGTGCTTGGCGTCAGGGCCACCAGACTGCCGCCTGCCAGATAACGGTTCAGTTCGTCCTCGGCGATCGCGGCCAGGAGGACCTTGCCTATGCCCGAGCAGTAGGCCTCGAGCTGCATGCCCTCGCGGGTGAAGAGCGGCGTGCACTCCGCGCTTGCCTTGCACAGATAGGTCACCATCTGATCCTCGAGCACGCCGAGATGCGCCGTCATGCCGAGATTGCGGGACAGGGTCATCAGCACGGGTCGCGCCATGGCCACGAAAACAGACCGACGCGGCATCCCCTCCGCCATCTCCAGCAGGGCCGGTCCCGGCAGATATCGGCCGGCTTTTTGTCGGACGATCAGCTGGCGGCTTTCAAACACGGCGCCGAAGCGACGTGCTGTCGAAAAGGGGATTCCGACCGTCTCGGCGATGTCGGCGAAGGACTGGCGACCTCCATTGACGCCAAGGGCGATCAGGAGATCGAGCGCCTTGTCCAACGTTCTCGAGTTTGGCTTGGGCATCGTCCGCTCTCAGCTGCTGAGAAGTTCTGCGACTATAATGTTGCCCTAATGTGAAACTCGTGACTACCTAGGAAGGTCATATCGTCAGACAAACCTAGAGTGAGTTTCCGGCAGTCTGCCGGTCTTGGTCTGTGTCTCTTGCGTGGACGGAAGCAACCGACGCCTAAGTGGTGTCTAATACAAGCAAGCTCAAACGAGACTTCGGTGCTGTCAAACTAAGAATAGAATTCAAGCTGCAATAAAAACTACGATTGACGCCGACGACTGGTTTCGCTTTTCGCATGGGGATGCATAGTGGATACGAAGCGTAGAACCGTTTTTTTGACTGCCTGTTCGGCCATGGTTTTGGGCGCCTACGCGGCGCCTGCGATGGCCCAGACGTCGGAGCTTGAGGGTCAGGCCGCCTCCGTTCTTGAAGACGTCGTAGTCACTTCGACGCGGCGATCATCGACCACCAAGGACACGCCTGCCGGCGTCGCGGCCGTGGGGGGCGAAGCGATCGAGGAGGCTCAGGCCTTCAGCTTTGAAGCCTTCGCCCGGTTGAACCCGTCGGTTCAGACCAACAGCCGAGGCATCGGCGATAATCAGATCATCGTTCGGGGCATTTCCTCGTCGGGCAAGCCGACAGTCGGCCTCTATTTCGATGAAACTATTCTGACCGGCATCGGTCTGGACGGCGGCAGCGACAACCAGCCGAACATCCAGCTTCACGACGTCGCGCGCGTCGAAATCCTCAAGGGACCGCAGGGCACGCTGTTTGGCGCCAGCTCGATGTCGGGAACCGTGCGCATCATCACCAACAAGCCGGACCTCGACACGCTGAGCGGAGGCTTCACCGCCTCGACGGCTTCGGTGTCGGACGGCAACGCCTTTCACCAGGGTGAAGCCTACGTCAATCTGCCGCTCATTCAGGACCGGCTGGCGGTCAGGGCGGTCGCCTGGGGCGACAGTGGCGGGGGCTATATTGACCGCGTCGGTCCCATCGCGGCGGACAACGTCAACGACCAGACCGTGACGGGGGGGCGCCTCATCGCCCTGGCCCGCCTGACGGACCGGATCAGTGTCACGGGGACCATCCTGCGGCAGGATCAAGAGGTCGAAGGGCCCCAGTATTTCGAGTTCGATCAGGGCGCCTATCGGACCACATCGCCGACCGTCGAGAATTTCGAGGACTCCAGTAACATCTACAGCCTGGTCGCCGACATCGATCTGGACTTCGGCACGTTGACGGCGTCCACCTCGCTGCTCAAGCGCGACATGACCCTGTTGCGTGACAGCACGCCAACGGCTCGGAGGTTCGGCATTCCCGGCGTTCTGGCCTATAGCCAGGGCCAGGAACTGAGCAACTGGTCGAGCGAACTGCGCTTCGCCTCGGCGCTCAACGGACCGCTGCAGTATGTCGTCGGCGGATTCTACAGCAAGCAGGATTCAGACACCTACACCCTGGCGGTTCTCGCCGACCCTGCGACGGGCATCGCCCCGTGCGTGACGGCTGCCGACTGCCGCGCCAATGGGTTCGCCACCTCGGACATCAACTCGTCCTTCGGCTCGACGGCGATCGAGCAGTACGCCGTGTTCGGCGAGGCGGTCTATGATCTGACGCCGCGCCTGAAGGCGACTGCGGGCGTGCGTTATTATAACGCCGACATCCTCGACTACCGGGTGACGACCCAAAGTCTGAGGTTCCCGACCTCGCCGGTGCAGACCGTCGACCAAGTCGCACTCGACGCGGCGACGACGGAGGACAGCTTGAGCTACAACTTCGCTCTCGCCTATGCGGCCTCACCCGACACCACCCTCTACGCGCGTGCGGCGTCCGGCTTCCGTCCGGGCGGCGTCAACGATGCGGATGGCGCCGCACAGTTCGGCGTGATCGTCCCAGAGGGATACAGTTCGGATGAGCTGTGGAACTATGAGGTCGGGGTGAAGTCCTACTTCGGTGATCGCAAATACTATGTCGAACTCTCGGCCTATCGCATCGACTGGACGGATCAGCAGATCTCGGTCACCGATCCGGGCGGGACTTTCGTCTATATCGCCAACGCAGGCGAGAGCGTGGTGAACGGCCTCGAGGCTCAAATCACGGCGCGTCCGATCGATGGCCTGTTCATCAACTTCGGCGCTACCTACACCGACGCCAAGTTGACCGCTGATCTGCCGTCAACGGCTTCGGTGGCGGGCAGCGATGGCGACCGGATCCCATATTCTCCGGAATGGTCCTATGCCGGCCAGATCTCGTACGAGGCTCCGCTTGGCGCCGAGGCGACCTGGAAGGCGGCGGCGAACTTCAACTATCGTGGCGAATCCTTCACGGGCTTCAATGACCAGGATCCCAACCAGGCGCGCCTGGACGATTATTTCCTGGTCAATGCGACGTTGGGATTGAACTATCGCGACTGGTCCGGAACCGTCTTTGTCGACAACGTGACCGATACGGTTCCCGAGATCGGCCTTCGGGTCACCGGGGACGGCTACCGGGTCTACACAGTGCGTCCGCGCACGGTGGGCGTCCGGCTGAGCCGAAGCTTCTGATTGCCGGCGGGGGCGGCGCGGCCGCCCCCTTTTCCTTTTCGGCGGCGTCCCCGCCTGATGACCGAAACCCATAGTTATCATGACCGCTGACGCGCTTTCCTCCCGTCCTTTTGTCCGCGGCTGGCTTGTCGTCGGCGTGGCCCTGTTCGGCATCTCGACAGGCCCGGCGGCCTTCGGTCTCGCCTCCATGGGGCTGGTCAGCTCGCCGCTTTCGGCCGAGTTCGGCTGGAGCATGTCGCAGATCAGCGGTGCAGTTTCCCTGATGATGCTGGCCACCGCGGCCTGCATGCCAATTGCTGGAAAGATGGTCGACAAATGGGGACCGCGTCGCGTCCTTCTGCCGTCCATCCTCGTCCTGGCGGCGACCTTCCTGCTGGCCCCCTTCATTCGCAACTACGCCCAGTTCCTGACCTTCTACATCGCCATCGGTACGGTGGCCGTCGGCACCAACAGCGTCGCTTATATGCGGATACTGTCTTCGTGGTTCGACCGGCGGCGGGGTCTGGCGATCGGAGTCGCCGGTAGTGGAACCGGGCTCGGCTTTGCCTATGTCCCCCTTCTCAGCGCCGCGCTTGTGGCGCAGTTCGGCTGGCGGGGATGCTACATCGGACTGGGCTGCATTCTGCTGTTCGTGACCCTGCCGCTGGTTTTCTTCATCATGAAGGAGACGCCCCAGGATGTCGGACTGGCCGTCGACGGCGGAATCCCGTCCGAGACAGCGGAGCCTCCCCAGGGCGGCTCCTCGTTGTCGGAGGCGCTGCGTTCGCGCGACTTCTGGGTTCTGCTGGCGGTTTTCGTGGGCCTGGCGTTCGCCCTCTATGGTCTGATGCCGCACCTTGTTCCCCTGCTGGCGTCGCGGGGGATGGGCGAGGCCGCTGCCGCCTCGATTGCGTCTCTCTTCGGGCTGGCGGCGTTTGGCGGGCGTCTGCTGATCGGCTTCTTGCTCGACAAGTTCGACGCGCGGCGGATCGCCCTGATCTTCTTCTCGCTGTCTGCGATCGGGCTGTTCGCCCTGACCCTGTCGCTCCCTTACTGGGCCTTCGTCGTGGCGGCTATCCTGCTGGGCGGCAGTCTCGGCGCGGAGGTCGATATGCTGGCCTATCTGATCAGCCGCTATTTCGGTCTCAAGGCCTTTTCGCAGATATTCTCGGTGATGTTCTCGGCCGTCCTGATGGCCATGGGCACGGCGCCGCTCATCTTCGGCATCGTGTTTGATCGGACGGGATCCTATTCATCCATTCTGGCGCTGTGCGCGCCGATCTGCCTGGTCGCCATCGGCCTGGTTCTGCTCCTGCGGCCCTATGGCGCCAAGGCCCGCGGCGCTGCTCTGTCGTCGACCTGACAAGCAAAAGCCCCCGCTGCGGATCGCAGCGGGGGCTCTGGTCGTTCGGCGCTCAGACTACGGTCTGATCGCCGTCCTCGATCTGGACCCGGTAGCCAGAACGGACCTGCGGGAAGTAGTCCCAGATCGCCAAGTGCTGGGTGCAGCGGTTGTCCCAGAAGGCGACTGAGTGCGGCTCCCACCGGAAGCGAACCTGGAAGTATTCGTTGGCGCAGTGGTCGAACAGGAACTTCAGAACGGCATCGCTCTCGGCCGGCGCCAGTTCGTTGATCCGGGCCGTGAAGCCGCGGTTGACGTAGAGCGCTTTGCGGCCGGTGATCGGATGCGTCCGGATCACCGGATGGACGGCCGTAGGAAACTGACCGGACGAGTCAAATCGTCCAAAGGCCAGGCGGCCGTCATGAAAGGCGGTCAGGCCTTCTAGATAGGTCTTCATGCGGTCCGACAGGGCGTCGTAGGCTGCGTACATCGAGGAGAAGGCGGTGTCTCCACCCGAGTCGGGCAGGGTATGGAGGTACAGGATACTGCCCATCGGAGGGGTGGCGGCGCATGACATGTCGGTGTGCCACTCTTCGCCGGCGACATGTTTGGACGTCGCATCAGCGTGAAGCTTGCGGACCTCCGGATGGTCGGGAAGTCCCTTCAGCGCGTGAATCTGCAAGGGACCAAAGCGCTGGCCGACCTCCTTGAGCGATGCTGGATCCAAGGCCTGGTCGCGGAAAAAGATCACCTGATGCTCGGCCATGGCGCGGCGGACCTCGTCGAACTGCACGTCGTCCATGCTCTTCAGGTCCACGCCTCCGATGATCGCTCCGATCCGTGGCGTGAGTTGGTCGACGGTGATGGTCTGATACGTCATCGAAGCCTCTGGTGGTGATGGTTCGCCAAGGCGAATGCCATGGGATACTGTATACCGTATTCCGCACGTTGAATCTCCGCCATGGTTACGGCGTGGGAGAGGCGTCGACGACTCTCATAATCTGATAGAAGCTGGAAATCCGACATGTCCCCGGTCCGACCCATCACGCCGGCGCTCAGATTGCGCGATCAGGTCTACGACCGAATTCGCGCCGATCTGGAGGAGGGGCAACTGGCCGCGGACCAGCGGTTCGTCGAAGTGGACCTGGCCGCGCGCTACGGCGTTTCGCGCACGCCTGTCCGAGAAGCCCTGCTTCAGCTCTCGCGCGAAGGTGTCCTCGAACGACTGGACCGTGGGTATGCGGTGCAGACGGCCGATCTCAAACAGGTGTTGGATCGCCTCGAGGTCAGGCGAATACTGGACGTGCAGATCGCGCGAAAGGCTGCCGACCACGCTTCTGCTGGGCAGATCCGCGCGGCCGAAGTCGCTTTGGCGAAGGCGCGTTCGGCTCACGAGCGAGGCCGGCATCGGGAGTTCGCCTCTGCTCAGCAGCAGGTTCGTGATGTCCTCCGCGAGGCCTGTGACAACGACACGCTCGGCCGGTGCTCCGCCCTCGTGGATGACAGTTTTCGGTTTGTGAGAACGCGACTGTTCGAGAACGCGCAAAACCGGCGGCAAACGATCGACGGCCTGGAGGCGGTGCTGAAAGCCGTCGCCACAGGCTCGCCGGACGCGGCCGGCGCGGCGGCGACGCTGTTTGTCGATACGCTCTCGGCATTCCACCGGAAAGCCATGGGAGGTTGAATGCGGAGTGTAGGACCGTCATACAAAGATCATGACGCGATCTTCCTCTACTTCGCGGCGCATGGCCCTGATCGGTCACGGCGCCATTGGCTCAGAAATCACCGCCTGTCTGGATCGGCTTGGAGAAGCGGACAGGCTGAGCGCTGTTTTGGTGCGGCCAGGGAGAACGGCCCCGGCCGCAGTCCATGACCTAGAGGCTCTGATCCGGACCGCTCCGGATGTCGTTCTGGAGTGCGCGGGACATGCGGCGGCGCTGGAACACTGCGCCCCCCTGCTGCGGGCCGGGATCGACGTCATCCTGTCATCCGTCGGCATTCTCGCCGACGAGCAAGTGATGGCGGACATGGTTCAAGCCGAAGCGGCGGGCGGCGGTCGACTGCTGCTGGCCGCCGGAGCGGTCGCGGGCCTGGACGGCCTGACCGCAGCAGCGCTCGCGGGGGTCGAGGCGGTCACATACGTGTCCTACAAGCCGCCGACGGCCTGGCGCGGGACGCCCGCGGAGCAGATCATCGACCTCGATCATCCCGAGGAGGAGGTGGTTTTCTTCGAGGGAACGGCTAGGGACGCCGCGCGCAACTATCCCAAGAACGCCAACGTCGCGATCGCCGTCGCCGTATGCGGTCTGGGGGCGGATCGCACCCGGGTCAGGCTGGTCTCATCCAGGCGGGTGGATGACCCCCTCGGCGTCATCGAGGCGCACGGGCCCTTCGGGCGGTTCCGCTTCGATATTCTGGCGCTCGCCGCTTCGAGTAATCCCAAGACATCGGCCCTGACCGCCTACAGTCTTTTGCAGTGCGCAAGGTTGGACGCGGGCCTGCCAATCCTGCTACTTCCAGGTGCAAAAGCAGGTTCCGTCACGACGCGGCCCTGACAAGAAGAGGGCGGCGGCAGCGCGGCCGAGGAAACGGTTGAGGACAACCATGCAAGCCGAAGACATGCTTATCGTCGAAGCGCCGACCCTCGTGCGCGAGCATGCTGCGAGAAAGCTGCGGGACGCTATCGCGGCGGGTCTCTACAAGCCGGGCGCTCGCCTGGTCGAGCGAGAACTGTGCGAGGCGCTGGGCGTCAGCCGCACCTCCGTTCGCGAGGCGATGCGCCAGTTGCAGGCGGAGAATCTGATCAACGTCGGGCCGCGACGCAATATCAGCGTGACGGTTCTGACTGCCGAGGATGCGTCGGACATCTATCATCTGCGTGAGGCCATCGAGCCGGAAGCGCTTCGCCGCTTCGTCGCAAGCGCAAGCCCGCAGGCTATCAAACATGTGGCGACCACCTGGGCCGTCATGCGCAAGGCGTCCGACAAGAACGATACTGTTGGTCTGGCGAGGGAGGCGACCGGCCTCTACGAGCATTTTCTGACCCACTGCGGTAGCCAGGTCTACAAGGACAGCGGTCAGCAATTGCTGAACCGGGTCAGCTATTTGCGTCTGACGGCGATGTCGACGCCGGGGCGTCTCGATCGCGGGATGGAAGAATGGCGCGCCATTGTCGAGGCGGTCCAGCGTCGTGATGCGCAAGGTGCGGCCAAGGCGCTCGCGCTCCACATCCGCAACGCGCGCAAGGCGATCGAGGGCAATCTTAAACTCAGCTGAAAATCTTGTCGTATTTTATGATTGTCATACAAAGTCTCCGCCTCTAGTCTTTCCTCGATAGAGGAGGCGGATGGATGTCGGCTGAAGATCGGGTTCTTGTCGTCGGCGCTGGGCCCGTTGGGGCCGTCCTTGCTCTTGCGCTCAGGCAGGCGGGCATTCCTGTCGTCCTGATCGAAAAACTGGCCAAGCCCGAGCACGATTGCCGCGCAGCCAGTTGCCATCCGCCGACGATCGCCATGCTGGATCGGCTCGGCCTGCTCGAGGCCGGTCTGGAGCAGGGGCTGGTGTCGCCGGCCTTCCACTATCTCGACCGCATTACCGGAAAGCTGGTGGGCCGGTTCGATCTTGAGGCGATGCGCGAGCCGCCGGCCCACGCTTACGTCCTGCAATGGGAGCAGTGGAAGATCGCCGAGACCGTCCTGGCTCGGCTGGAGAAGGACGACGGCGCCGAAATTCTGATGGGGCGCTCTCTTGAAGGTTTCACCCAGGACGACGGCGGCGTCACGATCCAGATCCGGTCCGAACAGGGCGAGCAGACGGAACTGCGGGGTCGATACCTGGTCGGCTGCGACGGAGGGCGCAGCACAGTTCGCAAGATCGCGGGTATCGATTTCGAGGGCTTCACCTGGCCGGAGCGGTTCATCAAGATCGACACGCGACAGGATTTCTCGGCCCTGGGCGCGCACATCTCCAATCGGAACTATTTCTCTGCGCCGAACGACTGGATGAACGTCTTCAAGGCTCGGGGCGAGGACGGCGAAGGCATGTGGCGCGCTGTCAGCCCGGCGCCGCTCGACCAGACGGACGAGGAGGTCACGACGCCGGAGGCCGTCGAAGCCAGGCTGCAGAGGTTCTGTCCCAGGCCTGAGCCCTACGATGTGGTGACGACCGCCATCTACCGCGTCCACCAGCGTGTCGCGGCGACGTTCAATCTGGGGAGGGTGCTGCTGGCTGGCGATGCCGCGCACGTCAACAATCCGGTGGGCGGCATGGGGATGAACGGGGGCATTCATGACGCGGTGAATCTGGCCGACAAACTGTCGATGATCTGGTTCGAGGGGGCGGACGCTGATGCGCTGCTGGATCGATACACGCGCCAGCGCCGAAAGGCCCAGATCGATGGTGTTCAGGCCCAGAGCATAGCCAACAAGCAACTGCTGGATGAACAGGATCCTGCCGCGCGCGCCATCAAGCTGGACGGCATCCGTAAGGCCGCGGCCGATCCGGAGTTGCATGATGCCTTCATTCGCCGAGCTTGCATGATCGACAGCTTCGCCGCCGCAGAAGCCACGCTTTAGGGATACTTCAATGACGAACGTCGCTCGCCACACCCGCCCCGCCGATCTCGCCGACGCCTCCCTCGAAGATATCATGGCGCGCTACGTGAAGCGCTTCAGCGAAACCGTAGCCGACTGGAACGCCTTTTCTGACGCCAGCATCGAGGGTTACCACCGGGCGCAGCACCGCTTCGTCGGCGCCGGAGCCTCGGGCAAGCACGGAGAGGGTTCGACCATTCCCCCTGGCGGCTTCACCCTGTCGATCATGAACGTGCCGCCGGGCCAAGGGAACGCGCCCCATACCCATGAGGTCGAGGAAGTCTTCTTTGTCCTGCAGGGCGAGTGCGTCGTGTTCATCGAGGACGAGGACGGTCGCCGCCTCTCCGAGACCCTCAGGCCATGGGAAATGATCGCTTGCCCGCCCGGCGTGATTCACGGCTATGTCAACGAGACCTCCGAGCCGTGCTTCCTGCAGGTCATGTTGGGCAAGGGACGGCCAGAAACGGCCGGATTCGCGGACAGCGCCTTGTTCAGCCGTCGAGACGGTCACCTGGCTTGACGATCGGCTGCTTGGGATGATCGGAGGAGGCGGACAAGGTCAAGCTTCGAAGGACTGACAGCGCAGCCGGTTGGCCTGACAAAGTCATTCTCCGCGTTGGCATTCAGTCAGGCTCAATGTAAACCTACTTGGTAGTTTGTTTTGTGTTGGGGCTGATTTCCATGTCGACCGAGGCCGTTATCGTATCGACGGCGCGCACGCCTATTGGCCGCGCGTACAAGGGGGCTTTGCAGGATCTGGACGGGCCGACCCTCGCCGCGCACGCAATCCGCGCGGCCCTTGCCCGTGGTGGAGTGTCGCCGGATGAGGTGTCGGACGTTCTGTTGGGAGCGTCGCATCCAGAAGGCTCAACGGGTAACAACATCGGTCGCGTCAGCGCCCTCATGGCCGGCCTGCCTGTCGAGACGCCGGGGATGACCCTGGACCGCAAATGCTCGTCGGGTCTGCAGACGATCGTTCTGGCGGCGCAACGGATCCGGGCAGGGGAGGCGGGCATCTATGTCGCCGGTGGTCTGGACTCCGTGTCTCAGGTGATGCCGACCAAGAACCTGAACGGCTATCGCTCGCCGGCGGTGAGTGCGGTGATCCCCGGCCTTTACGACACGATGATCCAGACCGCCGAGACGGTGGCGAAACGCTATGGCGTCACACGCGAGCAGCAGGACGCCTATTCCTTGCTGAGCCAGCAGCGCATCGCGGCTGCTCAGGCTAAGGGTCTTCTTGACGACGAGATCGCGCCCATCGACGGCGTCTATCGGACTGCCAGGGGCGAGGTTCATGTCAGTCTGGGCAGGGACGAGGGCAATCGGCCTGGCACGACGGCGGATGGGCTGGCGGCCCTCAAGTCTGTCGAAGAGGGGGGTAGCATCACCGCCGGCAACTCCAGCCAGTTGTCGGATGGGGCCAGCGTCTGCGTGGTCATGGGGGCGGACGAGGCCGAACGCCGCTGCCTGGCGCCGTTGGGCGTGTTCCGCGGGTTCGCCGTGACGGGCTGCCATCCTGACGAGATGGGCATCGGTCCGGTCAGCGCCGTGCCGAAGCTTTTGGCGGCGCAGGGGCTGAGCGTCGAGGACATCGACCTGTGGGAGCTGAACGAGGCCTTCGCCGTGCAGGTCATCTATTGCTACGAAAAGCTCGGCATTTCCCTGGACCGGCTGAACGTCAACGGCGGCGCCATCGCCATCGGCCACCCGTTCGGCATGAGCGGATCGCGGATGACCGGTCACGCCCTTATCGAGGGTCGTCGTCGCGGCGCCCGCCGCGTGGTGGTGACCATGTGTGTCGGCGGCGGCATGGGCGCCGCCGCCTTGTTCGAGGTGACCTGACCCGTCAGCCGGGCCAGTCCTCCCCCGTCTCGGCCAGGCGCTTCAGCAGGTCGCAGGGTCTCCAGCGCGGCCCGTGAACCTCTCCCAGTCGCTCGGCCATGGCGACCACGCGCTCCAGGCCGATGGAGCGGCCCCAGAACATCGGCCCGCCACGGTGTGCGGGGAAGCCGTAGCCATTGACCCAGGCGACATCGATGTCGCCTGCGCGCACGGCCGTGCCGTCTTCCAGTTCCCTGGCCCCTTCGGCGACCAGCGGCATGAACAGCCGATCGCGAATTTCCTCGTCAGAGAAGGTGCGCCGGGCCACGCCCAGATCCTTTGAGACCTGTTCGATGATGGCGATGGCCTCCGGGTCGGGCAGGGTTGCGCCGTTCTCGTAGCGATAGAAGCCCTTGCCGTTCTTGCGGCCATATCGTCCGGCCTCGACCATACGCTCCAGGATCGGCGAAAGCCTTTCCTCGGGCGGCAGGGTCAGGGCGCGCACCTGGCGCACCAGGACGCTGACATCGATCCCCGCCAGATCGCGCATGGCGACGGGCCCCATGGCCATCCCGAAGTCCAGAGCTACGCGGTCGATCTGCTCGGGGCTGGCGCCCTGTTCCATCAGGAACTCGGCCTGGCCGGTATAGTATTGCAGCATCCGGTTGCCGATGAAGCCGTCGCAGTTGCCCGCCACGACCCCGACCTTGCCGAGGCGACGTGCGAGTTCCATGCCCGCCGTCAGGGTCTCAGGCGAGGTTTCAGCGCCGCGCACCACCTCGACCAGTTTCATGACATTGGCGGGTGAGAAAAAGTGCAGGCCCAGCACCTTGTCCGGCCGGCGGGTGGCTCGGGCTATCCGGTCGATGTCGAGCGAACTGGTGTTGGTCGCCAACAGGGCGTGCGGCGGCGCGGCGGCGTCTAGCCGAGCGAAGATGGATTCCTTTAGCTCCATGATCTCGGGTGCGGCCTCGACCACTAGGTCGACGTCGGCGAGGCGGTCATAGGTCGTCGCGCCCTCGATCTGCGCGCGCGCCGTCTCTGCGGCCTCTTCGGTCAGGGCCTTGCGAGCGACCGAGGCGGCATAGGCTTTGTCAGCCCGATCAAGACCGGCGTCGACCGCCTTCTGGTCGATGTCGATCAGGAGGACCGGGATGCCGGCATTGGCGAACACCATGGCGATGCCGGCGCCCATCGTCCCGGCGCCGATGACGGAGGCGCGATTGACCTCGACGGGCCAGCCCGCGGCCGCCATCCCTTCGGGCAGGCGGCGTGCTTGACGTTCGGCCAAAAAGATATGGATCAGGGCGCGTCGCTGTTCACTTTCGAACAGATACATGAACCGCTCGCGTTCCAGGGCCAGGCCGTCTTCAGGCGACAGGCTGCAGGCGCCTTCGATACAGTCGATGATGGCGGCAGGCGCGATCCGGCCCCGCGCCTTTCGGCCCCATTCGATACGCGCCCGGGCAAAAATGTCGGGCGATGCGCCCTCGGTCTTGTCGGTGCGGCTAATGACGGGAAGCGGCAGGCTGTCCTCGTCGATCAAGCGGCCAAGCAAGGCGACGGCGGTCGCAGTGCGTTCGTCTCCCACAGCATCGATCAGCCCGAGCTCCAGGGCGGAACTGGCGTCGATCTGTCGCCCGCTCAGGATCAGGTCGAGGGCGACGGCGGGCCCACAGAGGCGCGTCAGCCGCTGAGTGCCGCCGCCACCGGGAAGAATTCCCAGCTTGACCTCGGGCAGGCCGACACGGGCGCCGGGTTCAGCCACGCGCACAGTGCAGGCAAGGGCAAGTTCCAGTCCGCCCCCAAGCGCCGTTCCATGCAGAGCGGCCACGCTGGGCTTGCCGGTTTCCAGCATCACCTGGATGTCTCGCAGGGTCGGCTCGACCTTGTGCAGTCCCTTGGACAGTTCCTTGATATCAGCTCCGGCAATGAAGGTGCTTCCGCCAGATTGGATGATGACGCCGCGAACCGCTGGGTCGGCGTTGGCGCGCTGGATGCCGTCTCCCAGGCCCTGGCGTACGGCGACGCTGAGGGCGTTCACGGGCGGATAGTCGACGGTCAGGAGGGCGAAGCCCTGCTCCACGGCGTAAGCAACTGCAGTCATGCGGTAGGGGGCCTTCGGGCGTTATTTGATCAGGAAGCCGGCATCGATCGGCAGGGCTACGCCCGTGACGTATCGGGCCTCGGATGAGCTGAGCCAGAGGATGGCGTTGGCCACGTCCTCGACCTCGATCCACGGCACGGGCAGGGCGTTGATCCTGGACGCGGCCTCGGCGATATCCGCGGCGGTCGGGTGTTCAAGGTCGGGACGGAACAGCTTGTAGTGGCCTTCGTGCTCGATCAGAGGCGTACGTACGGTCGTGGAACAGACGGCGTTCACCCGGATTGAACGTGGTCCCAGCTCGGCGGCCAGGGAGCGCATCAGACCGATCACACCGTGCTTGGCGGCGGAATAATGCGAGACATAGGGCATGCCCTTCAGACCGGCCGCAGAGGCGGTCAGCACGATGGACCCGCCACGCTTGCCGCGCACGATGTGTGGGATGGCGGCCCGGCAGGTGCGCCAGACACCCGACAGATTGACCGCGATCATCGTGTCCCACTGGGCCTCCTCTAGCTGATCGGCGCGTCCCATGCCGGAAATGCCGGCGCTGGCGGAAACCACGTCCAGGCGGCCGAAGGCGGCCACTCCCTCGTTGACGATGGCTTCCAGGCCGGGGAGGTCGCGTACGTCGCCGCTGCGGGCGATGATGCGACGGCCATGGCCTTCGACGGCGGCTATCGTCTCTGCGAAATCATCGCCGCTGGCCGGGGGCGAGTCCGGCGCGATCGGCGCGCAGACGTCGATGGCGATGATGTCCGCGCCCTCGCGTGCGAAGGCTTCGGCGGTGGCGCGGCCCTGGCCACGCGCCGCGCCGGTCACCAGTACGACCTGATCCTGAAACCGTCCGCTCATGACGCCGCCTGTTCCGGCGACCACGCATGGATGCCGCGCCCGATGTGGGCGCCGCCGTCGATCTGAAGAAACTGCCCCGTCATCATTCGCGCCGCGTCGCTGGCCAGGAAGGCCATCAGTTCGGCGATCTCGGTGACATCGGTGGCGCGATTCAGCGGCACGGCGCTCATGTCGGCCTCGGCGCGCGCGCGGGCGGCCGGGTCCAGATTCTCGGTGAAGACGATACCCGGCCCGACGCAGTTCAGGCGTATGCCCTCCTGCGCCCATTCCAGCGCGAGGGTTCGCGTCAGTCCCAGCACCCCGGCGCGGGCGGCCACGGAATGGGCGGCGCCCATGATCCCGCGATCGATTCCGGTCAGGGAGATGCTGGCCACGCCACCGCGACGCTGCGCCAGATGTGGTCTTGCAGCGGATAACAGGCTGAAGACCGCCGACAGGTTCAGGTCGATGACTGCGTCCCATCCGCGCCGGGAAATGGCGGTCGCGGGGGCATAGAACTGACCACCCGCATTGTTGACCAGGAAGTCGATCCCGTGACCACTCGCCGCCGCATCAACGGCCTCAGTCAGGGCTGACGCATCGCGCACATCGCAGGTCAGGGCGCGAAACGACCCGTTCATGTCCAGGGCCCGCGCGCCGGTTTCCTCCAGCGCATCCTGGCGACGGCCCAGGCCGACGACCTCGCCGCCAAGAGCGGTCAACCGCAGGGCGATGGCGCGCCCGATGCCACTGCCTGCGCCTGTCACCAGACAGCGGCGACCCGCCAGAAGACCGGGACGGAGAGCGCCTTGGCCCATAAGTTCTACATGGCCCGCGCTCATCCGATCCGCCTGTCGTGACCTGCCCAGTAGGGGTCTTTCAGCACGCGCTTCAGGATCTTGCCCGAGGCGTTGCGTGGCATGGCTTCGATGAAGTCCACAGACTTGGGGCATTTGTAGGCTGCCAGCCGTTCACGCGCCCAGGCGATCAGGTCATTGGGGCTGGGCTGGGCGCCTGCCACCGGCGCCACCACAGCCTTCACGGCTTCGCCCCAGCGTGCATCGGGCACTCCGATCACGGCGACCGCATCGACCATGGGGTGGGCCGCCAGAACGTGCTCGATCTCTATGGGGTAGACGTTCTCGCCGCCGGTCACGATCATGTCCTTGATCCGGTCGGTTAGGAACAGATAGCCATCGGCGTCGAGGTATCCGGCGTCGCCGGTCCGCAACCAGCCATCAGGGGTGATGGCTTCTGCGGTCTCGGCGGGTCGGTTCCAATAGCCCGCCATCAGGCCGGGGCTGCGCCCCCACACCTCGCCGACCTCGCCCGGTTTCAGGTCCTGAGCGGTTTGCGGATCGACGACGCGGATCGCGCCCCAAGGCACCGCTTTTCCAGCGGACCTGAGGCGGCTTCTGTGCGGTCCGTCCAACGCGTGGTCGGCCCCGGTCAGAATGCTGATGGTGCCGTTCACTTCGGTCAGGCCGTAGCCCTGGATCAGCTCCGCGTTGAGTGTGCGGACGGCGCGCTGCAGGACCGGCTCGGTGATCGGCGCCGCGCCATAGACGATGGCGCGCAGGTTGGGCAGGGTTGCCCCGCGGCGCTCCAGTTCTGCGATCACCTGTTCCAGCATGATCGGGGCGAATACCGAGTTGGTGACGCCTTCCGTCAGCATCAGGTCGACGATGGACGCAGGATCGAAATCGCTGACCACCACATCGCGCCCGCCATGGAACAGACCCAGCAGCCCCCAGCAAAGCCCCGCCGTATGGAAGGTCGGCATACAGACCAGGCTGACGCTGTCGGCGTCGAACCGCCACGCCTCGCCTGCAGGAGCCAGAATGGCATGCAGGCTGCCGTGGGTGAAGGTCACGCCCTTGGCCTGCCCCGTGGTGCCTGAGGTGTAGCAGATCATGCAGAGATCATCGGTCTGGGCGACGGCGGTCCGCACCGCATCAGACCCGCGGGCGATCAGCGCCTCATAGTCGGCTCCGAAGACCGTCGCCCTGATTGCCGACTTCGCGATTTCGCAAGCAACTCCGGCCGTTGTCGCTGCCTCCTGCGCCACGAACAGAATCTTGGGTTTGCAATCGCGTAACTGCGCCGCCAACTCGGCCGGGCTGAGGCGCCAGTTCATGCCAACGGTGACGCCGCCGAGCTTGGCGACGGCAAAGACGATCTCGAAATGCTCGGCCTGATTTCGGCCCAGGAAGGCGACGCGGTCGCCGCGCCCGATCCCCAGGCCCGCCAAGCTGTCGGCCAAACTGTTGCTGCGTCTGTCCAGCGCGCCATAAGTCAGGGTTTGACCGTCGGCGTTTATCGCCGGACGGTCAGGTGTACGTTCGCCGTGGGTGCGAACGATGCTGTCGATTGTGGCTGCGGCCATATCTCTCACGTTCGCCAGAAGCTGCCATTGCGCACTGTTTCGCCATCGGCGTCGAGAACTGGTGCGGGGGTCAACGACGATACGCCGGGCAGGGGCGGGCGCACCCAGCCGTCTTGCTGAACCAGGCCCTGTTCGTGAAGCCATGGATCGGCAAAGGCTTCAGATGGAGTGGCGACCGGATCCGCGGGGACGCCGGCAGCCTGAAGCCGAGTGGTCCACCAATCCAGCGGGTGAAGCTTGAACAGGGCGCGCAGTCGTTCGGCCAAGGCCGGCGCCTGAACCCGCCGCTCGCGCCAGTCCCATTCGGCCATCTGTGGGTCGAATCCCAGGTCGGCGCCCTCTTCTGCGGCGATCGTTGCAAAGGCGCGCCACAAATGGCTTTCGATGGCCCCGATGACGATAAAGCGGCCATCGGCGACCTCGTACATATCGTTCGCAGGCTCGAGATAGCGGGTCCAGGCGTCATCCTCGGCCCGATCGGCGGCCAGGGTGCGCCATGCCATCCAGTGCAACAAGACTTCGCTCATGACGATGTCGATACGCGCGCCGCGACCCGTCCGGGTGCGCTTGTAAAGAGCCGCTAGGATGGCCTGTACCGCCATCGCGGCCCCACCGAAATCTCCGATGGGCATGGCGGGCCGTGTCGGCTGACGCCCTTGCGCCGACCACGTCGTCGCCTGACCCAAGGCTCCTGACTTGGCCAGGAAATTCAGATCGTGTGCCGGCGCTGTGGCCCGCGATCCCCGACCGTAGCCGCTGATGGAACAATAGATCAGGCCGGGATTGGCGGCGGTCAGCCTGTCGGAGCCGAGGCCAAGGCGATCGGCGACGCCCGGGCGAAAATTTTCGATCACGACATCTGCTGTTCGGCAAAGCTCATAGGCGGCTGCGGCGCCTGATTCCGATTTCAGGTCCAAGGCCACAGATCGCTTGCCGCGGTTGTAGGTGTCGAAAAACGCACCGTCATACAGGTGTCGGCCAGGCTCTCCCGCCAGAGGCTCGATCTTGATGACGTCCGCCCCCAACCAGGCCAGATGCAGGCCGCAGACCGGACCTGGGAGCAGAGCGCCCAGATCTACGACTCGCAAGCCCTTCAGGGCGGGGTCTTCGTCTGAAAGTGAGTGGGGCTGAGACATGACATACTCGGTAGTATGTTGTCGCTTCCTTCGTCAAGGCCCCGCCCTGACCGCGACTTTAAGGGCGTCGCGAGAGCGCTTGACGCGGGGTCAAACACTAACATACTACTGGGTAGGTTATACGTCGGAGAAACGTATTCGGACATAAACAGGCGGCTGCGAGGCGCGCCATGGGGAGTTAGAGTCTATGCGTATGATGAAACGAACTGCGTCCCGTCTGGCGATTGCCACCGTTTTCGGCTTCGCCGCCACGGCTGCGATTGCTCAGGAAGCGCCGCAGGCCCAAACCAGTGAACCTACGGCGACCCGCCTGGACGACATCGTCATCACGGCTCAGCGCCGTCAGATCGGTCTTCAGGACTCTTCACTGGCCGTCAGCGCCATCAGCGGCGAGACGATGGCCGCCGATCAGATTCTGAGCTTTGAGGATGTGGCCAAGCGCGTCACCTCGCTGTCCTTCACCGCGATCTCGGGTCTGGACCAGGAGTTCAATATCCGCGGGATCACGAACACGCGGCTGGATTCGCCTTCTGCTGACCAGTCGATCGGCATCTTTGTCGACGAGGTCTATGTCGGTCGCCCCGGCCTGTTCAACTTCGACCTGTTCGACATTGAGCGTGTCGAGGTCGTTCGCGGTCCGCAAGGCGTGCTGCTGGGTCGTAACGTCGTCGGCGGCGCCATCAGCGTCATCACTGCGAGCCCTCAATTTACGCCGTCTGGCGGCGCCTCGATCTCGTATGGAAACTACAACGAAGTGCTGGCGCGTACTCACGTGACGGGCCCGATTGCCGACAGCCTGGCCGGTCGACTGTCCATCCAGACGCGTAACCACGACGGCTATAACTACGACATCGAGCACAATCGCGAACTGGACGACGTTCAATCGTTCCAGGCGCGCGCGCAGTTGCTTTATGCGCCCGATGAAACCGATCTTCAGGCGCGCTTGATCGTCGATTACACCAACGATCGCTCCAACGGCGGGCATCAGGTGGCGTGGGCAGGCGGCGCCGGCCCCTGGAGCGCGGCGCGTGCCCAGATCGGGGTTTTGCGTGGCCGCCCTCTGGATATTCGCGAAAGCCTGCCGAGCCATGCCCTGTTCAAGGGCGACGCCGTCGAAACGCCTCAGGGGCTGGAGCGTGAAGCCTTCAGCGTCGTGGCTAATATCGAAAAAGGCATCGGTGATCTGGCGACCCTTCAAGCCACCGTCGGCTATCGCAGTGGCCGCGCCGACAACATCTATGACCAGACGGGGGTGGGACCGAGCAACAGCTTCGGCGTGATCTCGCCGACATTGTTCGCCACACCTGTCGCCGAATACGAAGACGCGACCCAGTTCTCCCAGGAACTTCGCCTGGTTTCGAAGAATGTGGGTCAGGGTCTGGACTGGATCGTCGGCGCCTATCACCAGCAGGACGACGTCGACAAGATCGACCACTTCTGGGGCGAAGTCCCACTGGCCGCGCTGGACCAGATTTCCGGGGAATCGCTGTGGGACAACTCGGCGAAAAGCCGATCCTATGCGGCGTTCGGACAACTGGGCTACACCTTCAACGACCAATGGCGGATCGTCGGCGGCCTTCGCTATTCGAAGGATGAAAAGGAGGGTCGGGTGACCGGCACGGCCATTGAGACGGGCGACCGGTTCAATCCCGGCGGCATCATCCCTCTGACGCCGCTTTCGAACGCATTGCGCGAAGGGGACTCCTTCACCGCCGACTACTCCAACAGCTGGAGCGAGGTCACGACGCAGGCCACGGTCGAATACACGCCGAACGACGACCTGCTTTTCTATCTGACCTACTCGACCGGCTATAAGGGCGGTGGGTTCGAAGACACTCCGGCCAATGCCATCGCTGCGGCCATTAGCTACGATCCGGAGACGGTCGTGAACATCGAGCTCGGCGGCAAGATCGACTTCCTCGATGGACGCGCCCGTCTGAACCTGGCCGCCTTCTCGATGGACTATGACGACCTGCAGGTGACGCAGACGGACACCAACTGCCTGTGCAGCGTGACCGACAACGCCGCCAGCGCCCGCATCCTGGGCGTCGAGGCCGAGGGTCGCTTCGCAGTCACGGACCGGCTGGAGGTGTTCGGTTCCGCCACTTATCTGGACACCGAATACGAGGCGTTCATCGACTCGCTGGGCAACGACAATGCGGGCAACTTCCTGCAACGCACGCCGAAGAAGCAGTTCAACGTCGGCCTGGATTACACCGCCGACCTCGGCTCATGGTCCGACGCCCTGAATTTCCGCATCAACTACACCCGCAAGGGCAAGATGTACTGGGCGCCGACGAACCAGCAGACCGAGGACGCCTATGGTCTGCTCGATGCGCGGATCGCCTTCTCGATGCCCAATACGGACTGGCAGGTCGCGGTGTGGGGCCGCAATCTCGAGAACACCCTGTACCGGACCAACATCAACTTTGCCCTGGGTGACGAGGTCTCACGCATCGGTGCGCCGCGCACCTATGGGGCTGAACTGTCGGTACGGTTCTGAGTCCCTCTCCTGACATCGCCCCTCCGGTCGCCGCTTCGGCGACGGCCGGAAAGGACGCCGCCTACCGGCTGCTCACGGCTCGCGATGTCGAGCTGAGCTTCGGCGGCGTCCGCGCGGTGGCGGGGGCGAATCTCGAGGTCTTTCGCGGTGAGATTTTCGGTCTGATCGGACCGAACGGCGCCGGCAAGACATCGCTGTTCAACTGCCTCTCGGGCCTCTACCGCCCATCGTCCGGCTCCATCCGGTTCGATGGGCGCGAGATCGCCCTGCGGAGGCCCTGGCGCATACGGTCGGCGGGTATTGCCCGAACTTTCCAGAATATCGCCTTGGTCGATGAACTGACGGCCTTCGAAAACATCCTGGTCGGCGGCCATGTCGCCGGGCCGGCAGGCTTTGCGGCCTCGGTCCTGCGCTGGTCGAGGCGCCGCGAGGCCGAGCTACGCGCCGAGGCTCTCGAACTGTGTGAACGCTTGGGCCTGACGGATGTCATGGACGCGATGCCTGCAGACCTGCCCTATGGCACCCAGAAGCGGATCGAACTGGCGCGAGCCCTGATGGCGCAGCCGCGCCTGCTGCTGGCCGATGAGCCGGCTGCGGGTCTGTCCCACGGCGAGGTCGCGGATTTCGGCCGCCTGCTGCAGGAGCTTCGCGTCGAGCGTGATCTGACGATCGTGCTCGTCGAACATCACATGGGTCTGGTCAACGCCATCTGCGACCGCCTTGCCGCCATGGAAAGCGGGCGAATAATCGCCGTGGGATCCTTGGCCGAAGTCGCCGCGGATCCCTCGGTGCGCGCCGCCTATCTCGGCGCGCCGGAGACATCGTCGTGACCGCCCTGCTCAATCTGCGCGGCATGGACGCTGGATACGGCGTCGGCTGGGTCGTTCAGGACGTCAGCCTTAGTGTGCCCGTGGGCGAGGTCACGGTTCTGCTGGGCGCCAACGGGGCTGGCAAGACGACCCTGATGCGCGGTCTGTCAGGCGTCATCGAACGTCGGGGCCGCATTGAACTGGACGGGCAGGATATTTCGAGATGGTCTCCATCGCGGATCGTGCGTGCGGGCCTGGTCCATGTGCCGCAGGGGCGCGGTGTGCTTGCAAGTCTGACGGTGGATGAAAACCTGCGCGTAGCGGGATCGAGGAATAGTCGTCTCGGCTTCCAGGCGACCCGGGACCATGTGTTGGCGCTGTTCCCGCGTCTCGCCGAAAGGGGCGCTCAGATGGCCGGCGGCATGAGCGGGGGCGAACAGCAGATGCTGGCCATCGGTCGGGCCATGATGATGCAGCCGCGCATCCTGCTGCTGGACGAGCCGTCTCTGGGCCTCGCTCCGATCATTCGCCGTCAGGTGTTCGACACGATCGCAACGATCGCCGGTCAGGGGATCGCCATCCTGCTGGTCGAACAGAATGCGGATATCAGCCTGGCCATCGCCCGCCGGGCCGCCCTGTTGTCCCAGGGGCGCATCGTCATCGAGGATGACGCCGCCGCCATTGCCGCCTCCAGTGTTGTCGTTGACACCTACCTGTCCCCGGCGGGTCCGACTATGGAGACGTCGACATGATCCTGTTGCTTCAGCAGATCATCGATGGAGCCGCCAACGGCGCCCTCTATGCGGCCATGGGGGTCGCCATCGTGCTCGTGTATCGGGCCACGGGCGTCCTCAACTTCGCCCAGGGCGAAATGGCGCTCGTCTCCACCTTCGTCATCTGGCAGATCAGCGCCTGGGGCCTGCCCATCTATGTGGCGGCCGTGATCGGCATCGCCTTCAGCTTCGTGTTCGGCGCGGCCATCGAGCGGGGCGTCATGCGTCCGCTACGCAACAAGCCGCCGCTGGCCTCGGTCCTGGCGGCGCTGGGCCTGTTTCTGGTTTGTAACCAGGTCTGCGCCTTGATCTGGCCGGGGGCCCAGCGAGAGTTCCCGGCCCTGGCTTCGCCGGTCACGTTCGAGCTGGCCGGCCTGCGGTTGGGAGCTGAGACCATTCTGCTGTTTGGAGTCTTGGCGGCCCAGGCCGTCTTCCTGTGGCTGTTTTTCCGCCACACCACCTGGGGCCTGAAGATGCGAGCCGCCGCCGATAATGCCGACGCGGCCGTCTATATCGGCGTCGATACCGGGCGGATGTTCATGCTGGGGTGGGGCCTTGCCGCGGTCTTCGGCTGTCTGGCGGGCCTCCTGGTGGCACCGACGATTCTTCTGACCACCGGGATGATGTTCCCGCTGCTGATCTATGGCTTGTGCGCGGCGACCTTGGGCGGGTTGACCAATCCGTTCGGCGCCATTGTGGGCGGAGTGATCATCGGCGTCGTCGAGAACCTGACCGCAACCTATGTGCCCGCTATCGGCACCGACCTGAAGATCGCGTCGCCTCTGTTGCTGATCTTCCTGGTGTTGCTGCTGCGGCCCCAGGGGCTGTTTGGCGTCAAACAGGTGGTGCGCGCATGAAGTCGCCATCAAAGACCACCTTGGTCGCGCTCGCCGTTCTGGGTATCGTCATTGCCTTGGCGGGACCCTGGCTGTTCCCTCAATACCGGCTGGACCGGTTGACCCTCAGCCTCATCTACGGCGTTTCCACCATTGGCCTGGTGATCCTGACGGGGCGGGCAGGGCAGTTGTCCATCGGCCACAGCGCCTTTTTCGGTCTGGGCGCCTATGCGGTCGCCATCCTTCTTTCGCGCGAACTGGCGCCCCTGTGGCTGGCCCTGCCGTTCGCTGCGGTCGTCGCCGGCCTGTCGGGTTGGCTGTTCGGCAAGCCGGCGTTGCGTCTCAGCGGCTTCAATCTGGCCATCGTGACGGCGGCCCTGGCGATCGTGTTTCCGCTGCTGGTTCAGCGGTTCACCGGCCTGACCGGGGGACACGCGGGTCTGGCGGTTCCGCCGCAACACGCGCCCTGGGGCCTGGCGCTCAGCCCGGTCAGCTGGATCTACATGGTCACGGTTGTGGTCACGGTCCTGGCCCTCGTCCTGGGCTGGCTCCTGACCCGGGGCCGTCTGGGCCGGGCGCTTGACGCCGTGCGCCTGAACGAGGCGACGGCCGAGGCGAATGGTGTCGATGTCGCCGGGTACAAACAGGCAGCCTTCGCCATTTCGGCGGCCTACGCCGGTTTGGGCGGCGGTCTCTATGCGGCGGCGGTCGGCTATATTGCGCCTGAGGCGTTCGGGCTCCTGCTGAACCTGACGTTCCTGGCGGCCATGCTGGCGGGCGGCAGTCGATATCTGTCCGGCGCCATCGTCGGCGGCCTTCTGGTGCAACTGGTGCCGGAATTGGCGGGAGAAGTCAGCCAGGCCCTTACGCAGGTCATCTTCGGCGTTGTGCTTATCGTGGTGATCACCCTGGCTCCGCGCGGGCTTATGGGGGCTGCAATTATTGATCGGATACGGAAATGGATCACGGGCGTAAGACCGGGTAGGTTGGCTAACTAGGTAAAGGGGACGCGTGATAAATATGGCCAAGGTTGATGCTGAAGTCGCTGCGTCCTCGCCTGTCGGCAGCATGGTTCGTCCGAACCGCAACGAGGGCGGCCGGCTGGAAATCCTGGCTGCCGCGACCGAGGCCTTCATGCGGCTGGGCTACGCCCGGGCGTCTATCGACGAGATCGCCGATCAGCTGGGCGCCACCAAGGGCCGCGTCTACCACTACTACCGAAGCAAGGCGGACATCCTGATGGACGTGCATCGTCACGTCCTCGACCTGATGATGAGCGGCATCAAGCCGCTGGTGGACGAAGGCGGACCGGCCGCAGACGTGCTGCGCGCCATGGTTCTTCGGCACGCGATGCTGGTGATGGACAATCTGTCGTTCACCCGGGTGGCCCTGCCCAACACCACCGACCTGCTGGTGGCTGAAAAGCGCGACTTTGTGCGCGAGATCAACAAGGCTCGTGGGGAGTACGAGGGGATGTTCGTGGGCGTTCTGGAGCGCGGCATGGCTGAGGGCGTGTTCCGCCGGGCCGATGCGGCCCTGCTGGCCAAGCCCTTGCTCGGCTCTCTGAACTGGACCGTCATCTGGTACGCCGACAACAAGCGCGGCGCGGCCCAATCGCGTCAGGAGATCGCCGAGATCATCGCCGACTACGCCTTGGGCGGCGTGCTGAAATAGGCCTGCGCCCGCTCGCGCAGCACGCCCTTCTGCACCTTGGCGCCATTGACGCCCTGGGCCTTTGGAATGTCGCTCGTGATCACGATCCGCGCAGGGGTCTTGAACGCGGCAAGTCGAGCCCGGCACCATGTGTGCAGAGTATCCTCTGACGGCGCTCGATCAGGCTTCGGGGTGACGAAGGCCACGGCCACGTCGCCTCGTTCCGGGGTTCTGGCGCCCACGACATGAGCCTCCGCCACATCCTCATGGCCGCACAGCAGGTTCTCGATCTCGCTTGGGTCCACCAAGTTCCCGTTCAATCGCAAGGCGTCGCCCAACCGGGCGACAAAGATCGCGCCGTCCTGCGTCGCTTGGCCCAGGTCGCCGGTGCGATACCAGCCATCGTCGGTGAAGGCGTTCCGCGTCGCAGCCTCGTCGCCCAGATAGCCATGGGAGACGGTGGGTCCGGACAGCTGGATTTCGCCGGTCTCCCCAACCGCAACCGCCTGTGTCGATCCGGGGGTGACGACGCGAAGCACCGTTTCGGAATCCACCAGAGCGCCGCCCGCCAGCGCGCGGGCTTCCAGCGGCGCATCGATCGCGGCCGCAGTGATGAAGGCCAGTCCTTCGGACGAGCCATAGGCCTGGACCGCCCGGACGTTCGGCCCGGCGGTCTCGATCCGCTGAATCGTCTGGATCGCCGGTTGGCCGGTGAAGGCGCCGAAACAGCAAGTCCGCCAATCCCTCAATTCGCTGGATTCCAGTCGCGGCGAGTCGAGAATGGCCAGGATCATATTGTCCCCGCCATGCAGGTGGCTGATGCGGTGGCGCGACATGACGTCGGCGGCCTCATCGGCGCCGAATACCGATGACAGGACAGCCGTGGCGCCGCTCATCAGAGCCGCCAGGGCTATGCCCAGCCCCCAGACGCCGCATAGGGGGAGGACGCACAGAAGGCGATCGCCGGGCCGGACCCCGAACCGTTCGGCGGCGGCGGTGAAGCGGACAACGAGATCGGATTGCCGATGCATGGCCAGCTTGGGCGCTCCGGTCGACCCGGTGGTGGTGAACAGGTTCAGCAGCCGGTCGCCGGCGACCGGTTCGGGCAGGTTGCCCGCCGGATCCGGCGCCTCGCCGTCGTTCACGAACATCGCCCAGGCCAGTCGGGGCAGAACAGCCGAAGTCGGCGCCCCGGCGGGCGGCGGCGCGTCGAGGGCTTGGGCCAGAAGGTCAGCGAAATCCACGCCTGCAAAGACGGGCGGCGCGATGACAAGCCGCGCGCCGGACCGGCTCAGGATTTCGCGGACCTCGAGCGCTCGGAACCGCGTGTTGACCGGCGTCACCACCAGACCCAATCGCGCCGCCGCCAGTTCGGCCATCAGCCAGGTCGCCCCATTGGGAAGCCACAGGGCGATGGCGTCCCCGGCCTTCAGGTCCAGGGCGTTGAAATGTCGCGCCCACCGGTGGGCGCCGTCCAGCAACTGGCTATAGGTGAGCCGCCGGTCGCCCGCGCCGTCGGTGACGATGATAGCCAGGGCCGTGGGGTCCTGGCCCGCGATCAACGCCTCCAGCGTCATTGTCACTCCCTCAGTAGGACTTGGGCAGTCCCATCACCTGGTTGGCGATATAGTTCAGCGCCATCTCCTGGCTGATAGGCGCGATCCGCATCAGTCGCGACTCTCGGAAGTATCGCTCTACATGATATTCGCTGGCGTAACCCAGCCCGCCATGCGTCTGCATGGCGCGGTCGGCGGCAAAGAAGGCCGCGTCGGCGCACAGCAGCTTGGCCATATTGGCCTCGGCCCCGCACGGTTCGCCCCTGTCATACAGCCAGGCCGCCTTGCGAGCCATCAGTTCGGCCGCCTGAAGGTTGGCGTGGGCCTGGGCCAGGGGGTGCTGGATCGCCTGGTTCATGCCGATGGGACGATCGAACACCACCCGCTCGTTGGCGTAGTTCACCGCCCGGCGCAGCGAGGCATAGCCAATGCCGATGGACTCATGGGCCAGCAGGATCCGTTCGGGGTTCAGCCCGTCCAGCAGATAACGGAAGCCCTTGCCCTCTTCGCCGATGCGCGCCGATTCCGGGACGTGCAGGTCGTCGATGAAGACCTCGGTCGAGGCGACGGCGTTGCGGCCCATCTTGTCGATCGGGCGGATGGATATCTTCGACCGGTCGATGTCGATCAGGAACAGAGTGATGCCGTCGGTCGGCTTGGCGCACTCCTCACGAGGCGTGGTGCGCGTGACCAGGATCATCTTCTGGGAGTCGAGCGCCTTGGTGATCCAGATCTTGCGGCCATTGATGACATAGCCGTCGGAGGTCTTCTTGGCGAAGGTCTTGATCCGGGTCGTGTCGGTGCCGGCGTCGGCCTCCGTCACGGCGAAACAGACGTGCATCTTGCCTGTCGCCACCTGGGGCAACAGGCTACGGCGCAACTCCTCGGAGCCGTGCTTTGCGATGACGTTCACGCCGAAGATCGACAGGTGCATGGGGCTGCAGCCGTTCATGGCGGCGCCCGACGCGGCGACTTCCTGCAACAGCAGGGCGGCCTCGCTGATGCCCAGGCCGCTGCCGCCGTATTCTTCCGGGATGGCGATGCCGAGCCAGCCGGCCTCGGCAAAGGCGTTGTAGAAGTCCCAGGGGAATTCGTGGCGGTTGTCGCGTTCGCGCCAGTAGTCGTCATCGAAGCGGGACGCCAGTTCGCGGACCGCGCGCTGCACCTCGAGTTGAGTGTCGGAAAGTTGGAAATCCATGGCGGTGCAAACCCTGCGTAAGCGTCGGCGATATGATGACATACTACGCAGTAGGTTGTGCGATGCAACTCAACCGGCGAACATTTTCTCCAGTGTGGCGGGGTCCAGCGTGCCGCCGACCCTGGCCGCCTCTGGATCGAGGATCGTTTGCCATGCTGCGTCGAGGTCATCGGGCGTGGCCACGTGGTCCAGCTTAACGCCGGGGGTGAGGGCGATATGGGCGGAAGACACCCATCCACCGCCCGCGATCAGGATGGCCCCACAGGTGTCCAGTTCGTCGGAGGCCAGCTTCACCACCACAGGCGCGACGTGTTCCGGAGCCAGGCGTTGAGCCAGGGCAGGGGACAGCAGCGAGGCCGACATGGGGGTGGTGGCGATCGGCGCCAGGCAGTTGGTCAGGATGCCGTACCGGCGTCCCTCGATGGTCAGGACGTTGGCCAGGCCGATCATGCCCATCTTGGCCGCCGCATAGGAGGACTGCGAGAAATTGCCCCATAGTCCAGAGGGAGACGTGATCGGGATGATCCGACCATGGCCCTGGGCGATCATGTGCGGCCAGGCGGCCCGACACAGATAGTGGGTCCCGTTGAGGTGCACGTCCATGACCGCGCGCCACTGGTCGTCGGTGGACTTGGCATAGGACTGGTTGCGTTCGATCCCGGCGTTGCTGACCAGGATGTCGATGCGGCCAAAGGCGTCCAGCGCGCATTGGATAATGGCCTGGCCGCCCTCGGCGGTCGCCACACTGTCGCGGCTCGCCACGCCCTGGCCGCCGGCTGCGATGATGTCTTGCACCACCTGTTGCGCCGTGTCGGTTTCGCCCTGGCCTATGTCGTTGACCACGACCTTGGCGCCCGCGGCTGCCAGAGCCACGGCATAGGACCGGCCCAGGCCCTGACCCGCGCCCGTGACGACGGCGACCCGTCCCTGTACGCCCGCCATCAATCTTGCTCCGTCGTGGATTCCAGCCGTTTGCGCAGGGCACCCAGATATTTGGCCGCCGTCAGCCCGTCGATAATCCGATGGTCACAGGCCAGGGTCAGGTAAAAGGTTGGCCGCGCCACGACTTGGCCATCGACGACGAAGGGCCGTTCGATCAGGCTGCCGACGAAGAGCAGGGCGGTCTGGCGCTGGTTGATCACGGGAAAGCCGGTATCGACGCCATAGGCGCCCAGGTTGGACACCGTCATCACCGCGCCCTCGAACTCAGCCGGGGCCAGCTTCCAGGCGCGAGCCCGCTCGCTCAGATCGCGGATGGCGCCCGAGACCGCCAGGGCGTCCATATCCTGAGCCTCGTGGATGACCGGGGTCATCAGGCCCTGATCCGTGGCCACGGCCACGGCCACGGATACCGAGCCGGGCCGCTTCAGCTTGCCGTCCACCAACAGGATGTTCAGCTCGGGACAATCCTTCAACGCCTTGATCGCGTCGTGCACGACCAGGTCATTGATCGACAGGCGCGGCGCATCCGAAGGCGCCGCCGTCCTTTCCCGGTTCAGCCGCGACAGAAGGGGCGCGCCGTCCAGCAAGACGATCTCGGCGAAGTGCGGGATCTCCGACCAGCTGCGCGCCATCACGCCGGCCATGGCCTTGCGGACGCCCGTCAGCGGCTCCAGGTCGTCTGACATCAGGCCTCGTCCGCCCGGGCGATGACGGCGCCCACCTCGACGGTTTCCTGCACGCCGACCAGGATTTCGCGCAGGGTCCCCGCGCGCGTGGCCTCGACTTCGGTGCGGGCCTTTTCGGTCTCGCATTCATAGAGGGGATCGCCGACCGCGAAGGTGTCGCCCACCTTCTTGTACCATTCGGTGATCAGGCCTTCCTCCATGGTCTGGCCCAGCTTGGTCATCTTGATGTCGAACATGTTGGCTCCTTGGGGCGAGATCAGCCGGGTTGGCGAGCAAGGGTCCGGCGCACGGCCTCGACGACAGCGTTCGCGTCGGGGGTCAGCAGCGGTTCCAGCTCGATATTCTGCGGAACATAGGCGTCCAGCCCGGCTACGCGAACCGGCGCGGCCTTCAGACTGTTAAAGCGCTTCTCGACCACCTGGGCGATCAGCTCGCCGGCCAGACCGCCTGTGACGGGCCCTTCATGCACCACGATCAGATGGCCCGTGCGGTCTATCGATTCCAGGATGGCGTTCAGGTCCAGCGGGCGAACGCCGCGCGGGTCGATCACCTCGGCCTCGATCCCTTCCGCCGCCAGGGTCTCCGCCGCCTGCAACGACACCGAGACCATGCGCGACCAGGCGACGATGGTGACGTCCTTGCCCCGGCGTGGCGTGGCGGCGACGCCCAGCGGGGTCACATAGTCGCCTGTCGGCACCGGTCCGCGACGATTGTACAGCGACTTGTTCTCCAGGAAGAGCACCGGATCGTCGTCGCGGATCGCCGCCTTCAGCATGCCCTTGGCGTCGGCGGGCGTGGCCGGCATGGCGACCTTCAGCCCGAAGGCGCCCCAGAAGTACTGGGCCAGGGATTGCGAGTGTTCGGGCCCCAGGCCGCCGAGGATTCCCTCGGGCGCCCGGATGACCAGAGGCACGGACTGTCCGCCGCCATGCATGTATCGCCACTTGGCGGCCTTGTTCAGGATCTCGTCCATCGCGATCAGGGCGAAGTCGGCATATTGGAGCTCGACCACGGGTCGGGCGCCCGCCAGGGCCGCGCCGACGCCGCCGCCGACGATCAGGTTTTCCGAGATCGGCGTGTCGAACACGCGGGACTTTCCGAACATTTCGGTCAGGCCCTTGGTGACACCGAAGACGCCGCCGAACGGGCCGACGTCCTGGCCCATCACAAAGACCGTGGGATCGCGTTCAAGTTCTTCAATCAAGGCTTCGCGCAGGGCTGCGCGATAGCTGAGAATACGGGGGGCTTCGTCGGACCCGCTCATGCTGCGCTCCTCGGGGCCAGAAGGCCTTCATACAATCGTTCGGCGCCCGGCTTGGGGCTGACCAGGGCTCTTGCTGCGGCCGCCTCGACCAAGGCGAGTTCGGCGGCGCGCAGATCGGCGAGGTCGGCCTCCGTGCGACCGCGCGAGATCAGCCGTTCGGCGACCAGCTTCTGAGGATCCTTCAGGCGGGCCTGGGCGATCTCGTCCTTGCTGCGATAGGTCTGGGGGTCGCCCTCATAGTGGCCACGGATACGCAGGGTCTTGGCCTCGATCAGGGTCGGGCCGCCGCCGCCACGAGCGCGTTCGACGGCTTCGGCGACGGCGTCGTGCACCGCCTCCACGTCCTGACCATCGATGATCTTTGACGGCATGCCATAGGCCTTGGCGCGGTCGGCGACGTCTTCCACCGAGGTCGCCTCGCGGTGTGGCACCGAGACCGAATAGCCGTTGTTCTCGCACAGCCAGATCATGGGCAGCTTCCACAAGGCGGCGGCGTTTGCCGATTCATGGAAGGTGCCGCGGTTGGCCGAGCCCTCGCCGAAGATGTGCAGGGTGACGCGGTCATCGCCCAGACGCTGTGCGCCCAGGGCGGCGCCGGCCGACATGACGAAGCCGCCGCCCAGGGTGCCGCTGGATCCCATCAGGCCCTTGCTGGCGTCCACCGCGTGGACGATCCCGGCGCCCAGGCCGCCCGTGGCTCCGCCGACGCGGCCAAGGAAGTCGCCCAGCAGGGCTTCCAGATCGACCCCCTTTGCCAGCAGCTGGGTCACGCCCCGGTGGCTGTAGAACAGCATGTCGTCGTCGCGCAGAGCGGCGCAGGCGCCGGTCCCAATCGCTTCCTGGCCGCGGCCGGAGTGCAGCAGGACGCGGGAACTTCCATCCTCGATGAAACGCAGAATCGCCTGCTCCACCAGGATGGAGCGTTCCATGATCCTGTAGGCCTTCAGGAGTTGGTCTTCGGTCATCGGCATGGAGATATCTCGACGGCTGCGGGTTCATCGCCCGATAGATCACCTTTGGGGCCTCAGGGCCGCTGAGATCAAAACAGATCTGCTTTCCAAAGGTTGACCTACTGAGTAGTATGTGGTCTCGATGGGTGTCAAGGCGGCGCAACCGCGCGCTTCATTACTCACCGCGCCGGGAGCGTCCACACATATGAAAACCGATCGTTCACAGGTTGCCGCCGGCGCTGATCAGGACCTGCTGGCGCGTGTCGACAGCCTCTGCCGCGACGTCTTCGTGCCCATCGTCCAGGGCTGGGACGACCATGAAAAGACCTGCCGTCCCCTGATCGAGGCGATGGCCGAAGCAGGCCTATTCGGCCTCACGATTCCACAGGCCTACGGCGGCGCGGGCGGCAGTGACAAATACTCGGCCGTCCTTTGCTATCTGCGCGAGCGGTTCGGCTATCATGAACCGTTGATCGACACCCAGTTCGCCATTCAGGGTCTGGGCACCAATGCGATTCTGCGGATGGGGACGGACGAACAGCACGGCCGTTATCTTCCGGGCCTTGTCTCGGGCAAGACGCTGTTTTCATTCGCCCTGACCGAGCCTCACAGCGGGTCAGACGTTCTGGGGATGCGCACGCGCGCGCGTCGTGACGGAGACGACTGGGTCCTGAACGGGTCCAAGATGTTCATCTCCGGCGCGCCAGACGCCGACGTCTACATCACCTTCGCCAAGACAGGAGCCGAAGACGACCGGCGCGCCGTCACCGCCTTCCTGATCGACAAAGGCGCCGCCGGCTTTACCGCGCGCGGCGGTATTCACCTGCAGGCCCCGCACGCCATCGGCTATCTGGATTTCGACGACTGCCGCATCAGCGACGCCCAGCGCCTGGGCGAAGTGGGCGAAGGGTTGCGCGCCTGCCTGGGTACGCTGGAAATCTTCCGTCCCTCGGTTGGCGCCGCCACCCTGGGCATGGCGGGCAGGGCCCTGGATCTGGCGATCGCCTTCTCCAAGACCCGTGAGGCGTTTGGCGGTCATCTGGCTGATCTGCCAGGACTGCGGTTGAAGCTGGGTCGTATGGCCGCGCTACTTGAGGGCGGCCGCGGGCTGGTGCAGCGCGCGGCGGGCCTGCGCGACAGCGGCGCGTCCACCGTCGTGGAAGGCGCCCTGGCCAAGGCCTTTTCCACCGAGGCCTCCATCGACGTCATCTATGAGGGCCAGCAGATCCACGGCGGTCGCGGCGTGATCGTCGGCGAAGAGATCGAGATGCTGTCGCGCGCCGTGCGCCCGACTACCATCTATGAAGGCGCCTCCGAAGTGCAGCGCACGATCATCGGCAAGGCCGAGGCGCGCCGCCTGCGCAAGGGCGAGGCCTCGCGCTCGCCGGCCAAGGGTGACAGCCGGCTAGGCGCGCTGCTGGCCGAGACGCGCGCGACCTATGACGCCTGGCTCGCGGCTTCCGAAGCCCAATGGGATTCTCCAGCTTTCCACGTGCGTTTGGCTGAGAGCCTTATGGCCATCGAGGCGGCGGAATGCGCTGGCGGCTCGTCGACGGAAACCCGTCAGTTCCTGGCCCTGGCCGCCGCCCGGACCCTGGCGGGCGAAGTCGCCCGCACCGGCGGCGCCGCGCCCACCCAGGCTCTGACGGACGCAGCCCGCGCCCTCGGTGTCGCGGAAGACGATCTGGCCTTGCGGATCGCCGCCGGCCTGCTGCACTGAGGCCATGATCTTGTCACCGACAACAATCGCTCCCAGCCGCCGGTCCTTGATCGCCGGAGGCGTTTGTCTTGTCGGTGGCGGGGGGCTTCTGGCCGCCTGCGGTTCGCCTGCGGGCGATATTGTGGCGGCCAATGTCGGGATTACCGACGACACGGTCGTGCTGGGCCAAACCTGGCCGACCTCGGGCGCAGCCGCCGCCGTCTACGGTCCGATGCTGGAGGCCGAGCGCGCCTGGATACGCCACATCAACGAGGACCTGGGCGGCGTGCCCATGCGTGATGGTCGCACCCGTCGCATCGAGCTGCGCACCCTGGACGACGGCCTGGATCCCAGCCGCGCCGTCCAAAATGCGCGGCAGTTGGTCGAGCGTGACGGCGTTTTCGCCATCATAAGCCCGGCCGGCACGGCCAACTCTGGCGCCGTGGCCACCTATACGGAGCGGATGGGCGTTCCCCTGCTGTACGTCGTTTCGGGCGCCGAGCACTGGACCGATGTGAAGAAGCATCGCTGGTCGGTTGCGCTTCAACCGCCGGGCGCGCTTGAGGGGCGCATGTGGGCGCGCTGGCTGGATGCGAACCGCCCGGAAGCCAGGGTCGGTCTTCTGCGCGACAACACCGATTTCGGCCACGACCTGGAGCGGGGCCTGACCGACGAGATCACCCGGCTTGGCTCCAAGGTCCGCCTGGTCGCAACCCAGGGATTCCAGCCGATCGACACAACCCTGACGTCGCAACTGACCAACCTTCGGGCGTCCGGCGCGGACGTCTTCTTCAACGGCGCTCCGCCCCAGTTTGCGGCCCTGGGCTACAAGGCCCTGGTGCGATCCGGTTGGTCGCCGGAGGTCAATATCCTGACCAACGCCTCGTCCGACTTCCGCAATGTCATCGCGCCTGCCGGCGCTGATGCTCTCCAGGGCGTCCTGTGCTTCATCTACCTAAAGGACCCGACGGACGCCCAGTGGGCGGATGATCCCGACGTGGTCCAGTGGAACCAGGTGCTGGACCGCTACGCGCCACGCGTGCCGCGCACCATGCTGACCTTCTGGGCGCCGAGCCTGCTGCAGGCCACGGTCGAGACTCTGAAGGCCGCCGCCGCCCCCACGCGCGCTGCGGTAATGGACGCCGCGCACCGGCTGGATGCGACGCTGCCGGCCCTGGCTCCCGGTATCCGCGTCCACAATACGCCCGAGACCAATATGCCGGTCAGCCAGTTCGCCATGGCCGAACTGCGCGGCTCCAGCTTTGTCCTGACCGCCGAACCCGGCCGGTAGGACCCATCCCCCGAAGTGAGGCCCAATGAGCGGTTTGTGGTTTGAGGAATTCGAAGTCGGCCAGGTGTTCGATCATCCCTGGCGGCGCACCATCACCGAATACGATAATATGCTGTTCTCGAACCTGACCATGAACGTGCAGCCTCTGCACATCGATTTCGAGTTCGCCAAGACGACCGAGTTCGGCAAGCCGCTGGTCAACTCCCTGTTCACTCTCGGCCTGATGATCGGCATGACGGTCAACGACACAACGCTCGGCACCACGGTCGCCAATCTGGGTATGACGGACGTGCGCTTTCCCAAGCCGATCTTCCACGGCGACACGATCCGTGTCCGCACCTCGGTCAAGGCCGTGCGTGACAGCGCCTCGCGTCCCACCCAAGGGATCGTCACCCTGGTGCATGAGGCCTTCAATCAGTCGAACGAGATGGTCGCGACGTGCGAACGTGGCGCCCTGATGCATCGTCGTCCGGCGGCCGCGTGATCCCGCCGATCCGATCTCTGCTGTTCGCGCCGGCGAACCGGCTCGACCTGATCGCCAAGTTCGGGCGCGTGGCGGCCGACGCCTTTGTCCTGGACCTCGAGGACGGCACGCCGGAAGCTGAGCGGGAGGGCGCCCGCGCCACCTTGGCCCAGGCCGTGCGCGACGCCTCTGACGCGGTCGGCAACCGAGCCGAGATCATGGTGCGGGTCAACGCCGCCGACACGCCGGACTTTGCTGCTGACTGCGAGGCCGTTCGCGTCGCCGGCTGCGGCCTGGTCGTCCTGTCCAAGGCCGAAAGGCCCGATCAGGTGCGTCGCACCGCCGATCTGTGCGCCGCTCAGGTCCTGGCCGGCATCGAGTCGGTCGCAGGCGTCGCCTTCGCCGAACCCATCGCCGCCACGCCAGGGGTCTTCGCCGTCTTCTTTGGCGCAGAGGACTATGTCGCTGACCTGGGCGGAATCCGCAGCCGCGACAGTCTGGAAGTCCTCTATCCTCGCTCGCGTGTCGCCATGGCCGCGCGCCTGGCAGGGGTACAGGCGCTGGACCAGGTTACGGTGGACCTGAAAGACGGCGAACTGTTCGCAGCAGACGCCGCCATGGGGCGCAGCCTGGGCTACACCGGCAAGATGTGCCTGACCCCTGGCCAGGTCGATCTGGCTAACGCCGCCTGGCGTCCTGGCGAGCAGGCTGTGGCCGAGGCCGAGGCCCTGGTCGGCGCCTATCAAGCCGCCGTGGCAGCGGGGCAGGGGACGATCGCCTATCAGGGCCGCATGATCGATGGACCCCTGTTGAAACAGGCGCAGGCCGTCATCGCCGCCGGTCGCCGCTAGCCCATGACCGTCGTTCTGGACTCCGCCGATCTGGATCTCAGCCGGTTCATCCGCCCAGGAGACACCATCCTGGTGGCCGAAGGCTCGGGAGAGCCCCTGACCCTGACCGAAGCCCTGATCCAGCAACGCCATGCCCTGGGCGGCGTCCGGGTCTTCGTTGGCCTGGGCCTCAGCACCACCTTTAGTGCGGATCGCGTAGATGGCCTGACGATGGCCAGCTATGGCGCGCTGGGCAGCACGCGTCGGCTGGCCGACGCGGGGCTGCTGGACATTGTCCCGGTCGGTCTGGGCGACATCCCCGGTCTCCTTGAAAGCGGCGTGATGCGGTTTGATGTCGTGCTGACCTCCGTCGCGCCTGCGATCGAGGGGCGTCATCCCTTGGGCCTGATGGCCCTGCACGTGCCCGCCGCCATTCGCCACGCGCGCACCGTCTTGGCGGAGATCAATGCCCAGGTCCCACAGACTCGCGGCGTGTCGATCGAGGCCTCGCGCCTCACCGCCGTCGTCTATTCTGATCGTGCTCTCCTGATATCACCCGCTGGCGCCGCCGATCCCGTCATCCAGGCCATCGCCGCCAATGTGGCCAGTGTCGTCAATGACGGCGCCACTCTGCAACTGGGTGTCGGCGCCGTCCCGGATGCCGTCTGCGCCCAGTTGAGGAACCACCGCGACCTCGGCATCCATTCAGGCATGCTCAGCGACGGGCTGGTGGATCTCATCCGGCGCGGGGTCGTCACCAATCGCCTGAAGTCCCAGTCACCCGGGGTCAGCGTGATCGGCGCCGTCCTCGGCTCTGAAGACAGCTATCGCTTCGTGCACCAGAACCCCGAGATCCGGATGGAGGGGGTCGAGGTCACGCACCAGTCTGCGCACCGCGAGACGGCCATGGTCTCGATCAACAGTGCGCTGGAAGTTGATGTCTGGGGGCAGGTGAACGCCGAGGTCGTCGGCGGACGCTATATCGGAGCCATTGGCGGTCAGCCTCAACTGTGTCGAGCGGGGAGGCGCTCGGCCCGTGGTCGGGGCGTCATCGCGCTGCCTGCCACGGCTACGGCCAGGGACGGTGACCGCATCAGCCGCATCCGGCTCGCCGCGGTCGAACGCGTGACGACTTCGGCCAGCGACATCGATATCGTCGTGACTGAGTACGGTGTCGCCCGTCTATCGGGGTTAGGCTTTTCCGAACGCCGCAAAGCTCTCGCAGCCGTTGCCCATCCCGATTTTCGAGACGGCTTCCGGCAATGATCCGTTCCCATCGGCAGGTTCCATCTTATTGCGGAATCCGCTTGCACAAACGGACTCCTTGCGCGCCTTCAAGGGCCTGGTCTGTCTGTTGAGCCGACGTCGGCGGGGTCGTCGCGCATCGTTTCAGATAGCTGGAAGGCGACATGCCGAAGCTGACGTTGAACGACTTGTAGAAGGCCGATTTGGAGTTGAACCCGACCTCCAAGGCAATCTCCAGCATTGAATGCTCGCGGGCGAGAACCAAGGGCGCGGCAGCCTCGATTCGCCAGGCGTTGACGTAGGCGAAGAAGCTTTTGCCCAGCCGTTCGTTCAGCGTCTGGGATACGAGATTTGGCGATATGTTCAGGCGCGCAGCGAGCTTCGGCAGCGAAAGGGCCGGATCCAGATACAGGCGCTCTGCGCGCATGATGGATTCAATGCGTCCCGCCACACGGTCGGCCTGCTGCGACGTCAGCGCCGACTTACGGTACTTGGGCGAGACCGAGGCCGTAGAAGTCTGAGGCTCCACCCACCGTCCGTCGAAGCCGGGGGGTTGGCCAAGTCCAAAGAGCGAAAGAGCCCAAATCGCGATCCAGCCTAAGGTCTGGGCGACCACCGGCGCCAACAGGGGCGCCGAGATCAGGCTGTCGGCCATCAGTGAAATCACCGACAGAGCCCAGGCGCCGAGCACGACTCCGAGCAAGGCGGTCAGCCACCACAGTTCGCGCCGATCGTTGTTGGCGAACAGGGTCTCCAGGCGCCGACGATACATCGCTAACCGGCCAAGGCTGCGCCAGGCGTACAGGCCGCCCAGGACTGATCCCGCCACGATCAGTCCGAACAGGCAGGCACCCGCGAATCGGGAATAGGCGCCGCCGCCGGCCCGTCCCTCGGTGAACATCCAATGGCGCTCATCCGGTGAAAGGAACAGCACCATCGGGATGGCGAGCAGGGATAGGGCGGCAAGGCAGAATCTCAGGGCATGACGACGTTCGCACCGCCATGGGCGTTCCGTTGTCAGCGCCTCGATATAGAGAGCGAGGGCGGGCGCCAGGGCTAGCGAAGCCGGCAGGGAAGCGGTGAAGAGAACGCCACGATCCAAGGCTGACCACGAGGTCAGGGTCGCGGTCGCCAGCAAGACCAGCGCGGCGCAGAGGACGATCATGAGAGGCGTATCCGCAGCCCTGCGCTCGGTCCGGCTCAAGATCAGGCTGAGGCTCAGAAGGGCCTGACCCAAGGTGGCAGAGGTCATGATCAACAGCAGGGGATCCGACACATATTCTCTCGGGGCGAAGGTTCGTCCCTTCTAGCGCAAATCTGCGTTCGCGAGTCCTCGCCTGTAGGCGAGGTCGACGGACCAGGCGGGGCGTCACCTATGAAGTGCTCCACATTCGGAGATCAAAGATGAAGCGTGTTAAATCCCGTTCCGCTCCTTGGCATCTATGGCTGATCGGCGGAGCCAGCCTGCTGTTCCATAGCCTCGCAGTCTTTGATTACGTGGCCACGCTGACCCGGGGCGAGGATTATATGCGGGCGTCGGGCATGACAGACGCCCAGATCTCCTACTTCACCAGCCTACCGCCGCTCGCGATCCTGGCTTGGACGGTTTCAGTCTGGGCCGGTCTTCTCGGGTCAATGGCGCTGCTGATGCGCCAGTGGCCTGCGGCCGGTCTCTTCCTGCTCGCAACCGCCGGTACGGCTGGCTACGTGGTCTGGACTGTCCTGCTGTCATCCGGCGTCGAGGCCATGGGCATGATCTGGTTCATGCCTTTGCTGGTCGGCGCGGCGACCTTGGCTCTGGCCGATTATGCTCGACGGATGTCGCCCTTTCAATCGTCCATCAGCCCACTAGAAAGCGGGCCTGCCTGAGCGAGAGCGCGGCGTGTTCGCGACACGAATATCAATGGCCACTCGCCCATATGCCGCGCGTCATATCGTAGGTCTTCAGCCTGCTGCTAGTCGCCGTCAGACGACCCGGCGCACTACGGGCGTACCCCCAGAAACAGGCCGGCCCAACCGATGCGGCGCGCGATCTCGTATGTCAGCCAGCAACCGGCCGCGGTGGCGGAGATGAGCAGGGCCGCTTCAAGCCCCTGAGGCAAGTCCAGCTTCGCCAGATAATGGCCGACAACGACGATGATGGTCTGATGGGCGATGTAGAAGGGCAAGACGCCGATGGTTAGATATCGCAGCACCGGGCCGCCATGGTTCAGCCAGCGGGCTCCGAAGCCCAGCACCGTGGCGATGAAAGTCGCCTGGTCCAGTGCATAGACGGCGCGCATGGCGATGCGCAGGCTCTCGGACGGAATGGCGTCGTCTCCGCGGTAGATCCAGGCATAGGTTGCCCAGAGAACGTAGCTGACCAAAGCGGCGATCAGAGCGGGCCAGCGCAGCCGTATCAGGTCCTGTCGCACCGTCTCCGATCGGGCGATCAGATAGCCGAACAGAAAGGCGCCGAAGCTGAGGGCGTGGTTGTACCAGTCGTCGATCAGGGCGTGGGTGATTTCGAACCGGGGAGCCAGGACAAGGCGGATCAAGAGCAGGAAGGCAAAGGGCCAGACGATGAGGCCCCCACCCGCGAAAGCGCGATCGGCAATCGTCTGAAGGGCGCCCCTCACGCGCGGGATCGACAGGATCAGGCTAAGGAGGAGGCTGTAGATCAGCAGATAGAGAACGAACCAAAGGTGGTTGTATGTGGGGGTGAACAGACAGCCGTCGGCGTCGCACCATTGGCCGGATGCGGTCACGTATCTGGGCCAGAAGTCCTGCAGCACCGGGCTGTGCGCAGGATCGGCGAGGCCCATGGCTGTATAGGCCTCCACCACTTCGTAATAGCTCTGGGGCGGAACGATCACGAGGACGCCAAACATCAGCGGCGGCAGAAGTCGCAGGATGCGCGAGCCGACGAGCGACCAGCGGCTCTTGCCCGCAACGGCGAAGCTGTCGGCCATGAAGCGGGTGGCGCAGCCGGAGATCAGGAACAGCAGAGTCATCCGCCACGGGTTGGTCAGCATCATGATCGGTTCGAGCGCTTCGACAGGATGCGGCGACTTCACATGATAGTCCCACGGCACGTAGAACATGCCGACGTGGTAGAGAATCAGCACCATGAAGGCGATGACGCGAATCCAGTCGAGGTCGTATCGGCGACCGGTTATGGCCGTCTTCGATGACGGGGCCGATGATGGGCCGGGCATGGCGGACATAGCGGATTTCCATGACGGATGAGGATGACGCCGTCGTCGGTGAAAGGACTGTTCCGGGGCAAGCAGGACGGGCCATTCGGCCGTCTGGCGGGGACGACCTGCCAACGTCGGGGACGACCGGCGACGCAGGCGGGACGAGCGGATGGGCAGTTCTGATCCGGGACCGGCTGAGGCAGGCCGATCGGCGCGACCTGACGATCGGCTGGCTGATCATCCTGGGCGTCGCGGTGGTGCTGACGACGATCAACGCCCTGACGGCGCTGGCCGATGCGCCGCAGGTCGAAGCCTGGGAGCCCTGGCTTTGGGAGGGCACCAGCATGGGTGTCCTTCTGCTGCTGCTATGGATACCTTGGCTGGCGATTGTTCTTGCCCCGCCAGGCGACTTGGCGGCCAAGGGTTGGCGGTCGAAGGCGGGTTTCCTCGCAACCCATGGCTCCGGTCTACTGATCTATTCGGCGCTGCATGTCGGCGGCTTCATCGTGATGCGGAAGATCGGCTATCGCCTGATCGAGGGCGGGTCCTACGCCTTCGGCGACCGGTTCATCTATGAGCTGAGAAAAGATCTGGTCAGCTATGCCTTGTTCGCCTTCATTTTCTGGATGGTCGGTTATTTCCGTCGTCGCCGGGAGCAACCCGTCCGCCCCGTCAGCTTCGATATCCGCGACGGCGCGCGGATAATCCGCACGCCGCTGGCCGACATCCTGGCGGTGTCGTCGGCCGGGAATTACGTCGAGTTCTGGCTAGCGGACGGGCGGCGGCCGCTGATGCGGGCGACGCTCGTGGCGATCGAGGTGGAAATCGGCGAGTTCGGCTTCGTCCGGACGCACCGGTCCTGGCTCGTCAACGCAGGCAGCGTCTCTGGCCTGCGGCCAGACGGATCCGGCGACTGGACCGTCGAACTCGGCGCGATCGAGGCTCCCGTCTCGCGGCGCTATCCCCACGCCCTGGCGCGCCTCAGGGGCTAGCCAAACCTTCAACGGAAGTATCCAGCGTTCAGCAAGCTCGAACGGACCACGTTACCCCGCGTCGCCTCCGAACGCCCCGAATGAGGGGAGCCGCTTTCCGAGGAAGAGACATGCTGTAAGTCTCACTTGAGTCAGAAGCCGCCCTTAAGGGGGAAGGTCTGAGAAGCGCCAACAGCAGACATTAGCATCCCGCCCGCATCAGGACCTTCATTCGTGAACGCCGACGATCGTGGCGGCTTAACGGACCACCGTGTCGCGCCGCATCGGCGCCAGCTTGGCCAGAAAACGGTTCTGGGTCGCGAACGGGATCCCCTCTTGCGACATGGCGGCCTGAAGGTTTTCGACAATGGCCGCGAAATCCGTAGCCTGACCGCCGACATCCCTGTGCGAACTCAGCATATCGCGCCCGGTATACTGGCACGGACCACCCAGAATATAGCAGAACTGCTCGCGGATGGTGCGGCGGAACCGGACCTCGTCCGCAGCCGCAAAGGCCGGGATCAGGCGCGGATCAGCGAGCACGCGGTCCACAAAGCCATTGGCGACGCGGGCCACGCCCTCTGGCCCGTGGAAGGCGTCGTACATGCCAAGTCCCGCGAATGGGACGGCGCCGGCATTCGCGTTTGAGCGCTCATAGGGCTCCACCTCCAGCTCTCCCGGATATTCGGTCGAGGGGCGGTCCAGAGACGTCTCGAGGCCGGGATCAGCGTCTTGGGCAAGGGCGGACGACGCCATGACGGAACTGGTCAGGGTGATGGCGGCGGCGACGGCAATCAGGCGGATCATTGGCTCAGAACCCCACTTGCAGAGAGACATAAAGGCCTCGCTGATTGTTGAAGGTGGCGATGGACCCCAGGTCGACATAGGCGGCGGTGATCGACACATGCTTGTTCAGGGCGTAGGCGGCATAGACATCGATCCAGTCATCTTCACGCGCAAAACCCAGGTTGTCGGGCTTGGTGCGGTATTCCGCGCCGACGACGAGATTGCGATTGAGCAGATAGCCGACCGAACCCTCGAACTGGGGCTCGACGTCATCATTGGCGTCGCCGCCAAAGCCCAGCAGACCGGTCTGGTTGGCCTTGGTCCATCGCACCGTGCCGTTGACCAGAAGGCTCTGCTCCAGGAACAACTTGGTCGCAGCGACATAGATGTCCGTGCCGTGATCGCCGCGCCCGCCGACGGCCGCAATGACAGCGTCCTGATCATTCTTCTTATATTGGGCGCCGACGGAAATCTGCGGTAGCCAGCGATCCTGGTCGTAGACGGCGTCGCCGATCAGCTTGACCTTCACGCCATAGATGTCCTGATTGAAGGTAAAACCCTCGCCCAGACCAAGGGCGGCGCCGGTCGCGCCTGTGTCGAACGCCTGACGCGCCACGGACAGCTCAACCCGATCCCACAGCCCGACCGCCGCGCCGACGGAGCGCAACTCATAATCGGGCATGTTGACATAGGTGGCGTGGACATTGCCGCCGATCCCGTCCTGGGCGCCATAGCCGGTCGTGGTGGCCCAGGTCGCCAGACCTCCCCCGCCCGAGCCTTCGATCGTGCTGACCCCGCCGGTCAGCAACAGTTTCCCACCGGGCCGGACCTCGGGCATCCAGCGCGGCGACCAACCCGGCGACTGGGCGGCTGCGGCGCCCGCGCTCAACGCAACGGCGCTTACCGCAGCCGTCGCGCCGGCGAGATACAATAGTCTTTTCACCACAGGACTTCCCAAGCGTTGCAACGAGCCGCTCCACCCAAAACACCCACTCCGTTAAGTGCCGATGAATGTAGTTTTATAAAGTATCCATCGAGACTGCCTGGCTACAAGCTATGCAACCATTAGTTGTTGAGTGACTATTCACTCAAGATTTACGAGGAGCCGATATCTGTACTGGCATGAAACTTCTGTTCCTGTTTTTCGCCGCCATGCTTATCGCCTCGCCAGCGGCTGCGGGAAATTTGACAGTCAGCGTTCGAGACGCCGCCGGCCGTCCGATCAAGGACGCCGTCGTAACGGCCTACCCGGCCTCAGGCCTGCCCCGCGCGCCCATCCGGTTCAGCTGGCCGCTTCAGGTGGCCCAGCGCGACACCCAGTTCCAGCCCTATGTGTTGATCGCCCCCGTGGGCGGCGCCGTGGCCTTTCCCAACCTCGATCGCGTGCGCCACCACGTCTATTCGTTTTCGCGCGGCAATCGCTTCGAGATCGAGTTGTTTGGTCGGGACCAGACGCGAAGCCATACATTTACGACGGCGGGCGTGGTCGCCATCGGCTGCAATATCCACGATCAGATGCTGGCCTACATCAAGGTGGTGGATACCCCCTGGGCGGCCAAGACCGGCGCTTCTGGCGATGTCGTGCTCAGCGGCCTGCCGGCTGGCGCCGCGACCCTGCGCGTATGGCATCCGCAACTTTCCGTGCGGGGCAATGAGCAATCTCAGGCCGTCACAATGGGCGCAGCCTCCACCCGCGCGACAGTGACGGGAACCTATGCCGCCGGCGCGGCGGGCCATTGATCCCGTGATCTTCAACCACCTGAGGACCAAGCTCACCGTCCTTTACATGGGGCTGTTCGGCCTTGTGCTGCTGGTGGTCGCGATCGCCGTCGTTACCGCCGTTGGCGACAGCGCACGACGGGTGGTGCGCGATGAATTGAGCGCAACCGGCGCCGTCTATGGTCAGATATGGGCCGCCAGATCCGACCAGTTGCGTCAGGGCGCAGCGGTTCTGGCCCAGGATTTCGGCTTCCGCGAAGCGGTCGCCACTGGCGACGAGGAAACCATCCGCTCGGCGCTCGAAAACCTGCGCGCGCGACAGAATGTGGACGGGGCCATGATCATCGGCGTGGACGGCGTCGTTACATCTTCCGGCGTAGAGCCCGATATCGCTGCGATCGACACCCTGTGGGCAGGCCTCTCGTCCGAGGCCGTCGATAACGGCGTGGTCAGCATCGCTGATGAGCCCTTCCAGGTCGTCGCCGCCCCCATTCGCGCGCCCGTCGTGATCGGCTGGATCGTGTTCGCCAAACGCCTCGACGCCATCCAGATGCGCGATCTGGAGGGGCTCTCGGCCATTCCCCTCTCCGCATCGGTCATGGTTCGGGGTCCTGCGGGATGGCAAGGAGCATCACTGAGCGACAGCAAATTGACGGCCGCCGTCCAGGCCGAGTTGGGTGAAAAGGCCTTGCCTGAACTGGTCGATACCAGCGCCGGTCCGTCCATGGTTCTGGCCAAACACTTGCCCAGTTTTAACGATGCGGCGCCCGCGGCCCTGTTGCTGACCTACCCGATGCAGCGGGCCATGCAGCCATATAACGCGCTGTTCGGATTGCTGGCCCTGATAGGATTGGTCGGCTTGGGTCTGGTCATGGTGGGCACCTGGATTCTGTCACGCACCCTGACACAGCCGATCAGCGCCCTGGATGAAGCCGTTCATCGCCTGCAGCAGGGCGAATACTCGGATGTGACCGTCACCTCTTCAGACGAAATCGGACGATTGGCTGGCAACTTCAACACCATGGCCGAGGGCATTCGTCAGCGTGAAGCCCGCCTGACTCATATGGTCCTGCATGATCAGGAGACCAATCTGCCCAATCGCCGCTGGCTGGAGCAGGCGGTGACAGCGCAGCCCGAGTCCTGGCTGATTCTGTTCGGCATCGAGCGCTTCGACATCGTGCGCAACGCCATCGGCTATGACTCCATGGCCGATCTGGTGGTGATGCTGGGACGGCGCTTGTCCATTCTGGCGGCGACAGAAGACGTTGCGCGGGTTGGCGCCGGCGCTCTGGGTTTGATCATACAGGCCCCCGACGAAGCCGAGGCCATGGATGTCGCCCGACGCCTGGCCAAAGCCGCCGAGACCCCGATCAAGCTGAACGACGCAGCGGTCGACGTCGCCGTAACGGCAGGTCTGGCGCCCTGCGCTCACGGCCTCGAGGGATCCATCGCACCCGTCGATCAAGCCGCCATAGCCATAGATCAGGCTCGCTCGACCCGTTCAGCCTGCGCCGTCTTTGACGCGGCGGCCTATGGCGATCCTGGCGACAATCTGTCCCTCATCAGCGAGTTGATGAACGCCATGCGGACAGGTGAAATCTCGCTGGCCTATCAACCCAAATATGATTTCCGTCAGGAACGCATTGCCGGCGTCGAGGCTCTGGCTCGCTGGTTCCACCCGCGCCGGGGTTTCATTTCACCCGATCTATTTATCGGCATGGCCGAAGAGACCGGCCATATCCGACCGCTGACGGAATGGGTGGTTCGCCAGGCCATCAGCGATCAGAAAGTTCTGGCCGACGCCGGACATGACCTGATGATGGCGATCAACATCTCGGGACGCCTGTTGTCCGATCAGAGCTTCGCCGACTTCGCGCTGCACGAAGCCTCAACACCCGGCGCCCGGCTGTGTTTCGAGATCACCGAGACGGCAGTGATCGACAATCCCGAAATCGCCCTGGCCATCATCGACCGCTTCGCCGCGGCGGGTATCGCCGTGTCCATCGACGACTATGGCTCGGGCCTCTCCTCCCTCGCCTATCTGAAACGCATCAAGGCCGACGAACTCAAGATCGACAAGAGCTTCATCCTGACGCTGGATCAGTCGTCGCGTGACGCCCTGCTGGTCAAATCGACCATCGACCTGGCCCACAGCCTGGGCATGAAGGTCACAGCCGAAGGCGTAGAGACCCCGACAGCCCTGGCCTTGCTGCGCGGCATGGGCTGCGACATCGCTCAAGGCTATCTGATCGGCCGCCCGGCAGCCCTGGACCTCCTGATCTCCCAGTTGGACGCTCCCTCGGGGATCGACGCGCCATTTGAGTCGCCGTCACTGTCTGATGCAGTTACAGACTGGCGCGGCGCACCGACTGCTCGGCGTAGGACCGACCGTCGCCACGCTGGGTAGTGCCGATGCGAGCCGAGCCCAAGCAGCGGCCGCTCGGTGCTGTCAGTCCAACGCTAACTTGGCTCCACAGAATAGCCGAAAGGCGATGTGGAACAGTAGGTTATGGCGAGGCTATCGTTCAAACGTCATCGGCACAAGCCCGAGGTCATTCGGCAGGCCGTCTGGCTTTACTACCGCTTCTCGCTGAGCCTTCGCGACGTGGAGGAGATACTGGCGGAGCGGGGCGTCGATGCATCTTATGAGGCGGTCCGGAACTGGTGTCGCAAGTTTGGAAAGCAAATTGCTCGGAATCTAAAACGCCGGCGGCCGGTGCCCTCTCCCAGGTGGCATCTGGACGAAATGGTTAGCCGGATCGAAGGTCGGCACATGTATCTGTGGCGCGCCGTCGATGATGAGGGCGAGGTTCTCGGAACGTCGGTCGAGCGTCGCCGGGACGCCGTAACCGCAACTTCATTCCTTCAGAAGCTGCTTCGTGATCAACCGGTTACACCTGAGGTGATCGTGACGGATGGCCTCAAGTCGTATGTGTCGGCAGTGGAAGCGTTGGGATTGCAAGCGCTCCATTCGCCTGGGAGGCTGCGCGAGAACAACCGCGTGGAAAACTCACACCTACCTATTCGCAAGCGTGAGCGGCACATGCAGCAGTTCAAGTCTCAGAGGTCAGCCCAGCGATTTCTGACGGTGCACGCTGCTGTCTACAACACCTTCTACGTTCAGCGACACATCGCTAGCCGACCCACCATGAAGGTCCTCCGGACATACGCTCATCAGGCTTGGCGCGAAGCCGTCGCATGAGCGGGGAGGGCGCTCTGTTGGACAGTCTCGGCGACTTAACGTGACAGCGCTGCTGACCGCGATCAGGCGGCGATGGCCTTGGCTGTCACGACCTGATCACGCAGCCGTACCCCTTCAGGTGCCACCTTGTCGGCATGGGCCTGACGCACGTAGCCATACCCGCGGATCTTCTCTGGTAGTGACAGCAGGGTCGTCAGATCCGCATGTGTCAGCGCGGAGGCCTCACGGAGGGCGAAATCGATGTCGGCCTCGTAGTCTGCCAACAGTCGCCGCGCCAACTTCGCCTCCGCATTGTGCTTGAACGGGTCGAGCACCGTGCCGCGCAAGCCTCTCGCCTTCGCCATCAGCTTGAACACGGGGAGCAGCCAGGGACCGGCTTCGCCCTTCACGAACTTGCCGGCCTTGGTGTCGAAGCGGCCGAACGGCCAGGCGCCGACGTGGAAGGTGAGTTTGAGGTCGCCCTCGAACGTCTCCCTCAACTGCTCGCCGAACGCAGGACTGGCGTAGAGCCGCGCGACTTCCCACTCGTCCTTGTTGGCCAGCAGCTTGAAGTAGCTGAAGGCCACGGCGCGGGTCAGACCCTCGCCCAACCCCAGGCCAGACTCCAGCCGAGCAACGGACCGCACCCTGGCTTCGTATTTATCCGCATAGGCCGCATCCTTGTACTTGGTCAGGAAGGCACGGCGATCGGCGATGAACTCCTCCAGCGTGCCGTCGCGCTTGAATCCGGTCGGTTGAGGACCGGTGGCGGCGTCGAGCATGGACGCTATCTGGGCATGATCGTGGGTCGCGAGACGGCCGACTTCGAACGCCTCCTTGTTGCGGGGGATGTTGACGCCGTTCAGCTCGATGGCTCGCATCAGGGCGGCGTGGGACAGGGGGATCGCTCCGGTCTGCCAGCTCGCGCCCAGCAGGATCATGTTGACGTAGATCGCATCGCCGAACAGGGCGCTCGCTAGGCGGGCCGCGTTGAAAACGTGGCCCCGTTCACCGGCTGTGCGCTCGATCTCCGCGACAAGGGCGCCGGCGTTCATGCGCCAGTCCGGGTTCTTGGAGAACTCGGACGTCGGGGTCAGGGAGTTATCAGCGACCACCACGCCGACCGTGCGGTCGAGCTTGGACAGGGTCTCGATGCTGGCGGTCACGACGAGGTCACTGCCGATCACCGCGTCGGCTTCGCCGGCGGCGATGCGCGTCGCGTAGAGGTCTTCGGGGCTACGCGCCATTTTGACGTGACTGTGCACCGCGCCGTACTTCTGGGCCAAGCCGGTGACGTCAAGGTTGGAGCTGTAGAGGCCGTCCAGGTGCGCTGCGACGGCGAGCGTCTGGCCGATGGTGACCACACCCGCCCCGCCGATGCCCGCGACCAGGATCGCCATGGAGCCGTCGATGGCGCGCAGCGTCGGGGCAGGGGCTCTGAGCTTCAGGATCGAGGGCGCGCCGGCCGGACCTTGCCCAGTCGATCCGCGCGGCTTGGCGCCGCTCACGGTGACGAAGCTGGGACAGAAGCCTTCGACGCAGGAGAAGTCCTTGTTGCAGCTGGACTGGTTGATCTTGCGCTTGCGGCCGTGCTCGGTTTCCAGCGGTTCGATCGCCATACACTGTGAGACCGTGCTGCAGTCTCCGCAGCCCTCGCAGACGGCCGGGTTGATGAAGACGCGCTTGTCGGGATCAGGCCATTTGCCGCGCTTGCGCAGTCGCCGCCGCTCGGTCGCGCAGGGCTGGTCGTAGAGGATGACCGAGACGTCCGGATACTCGCGCAGCTCCTTTTGAACGCTGTCCAGCTCGACACGAGGATGAAGCGTGACGCCTGCTGCGAGTGTCGTGCCGTCGTATTTGTCGGTGTCGTCGGTGACCACGGCGATACGCTTGACCCCTTCGGCCAACAGTTGCGCCAGCATGCTTTGCGGCGTCACCTCGCCGTCGATCGGCTGGCCGCCGGTCATCGAGACGAAACCGTTGTGCAGCAGCTTGTAAGTGATCGGCAGTTTGGCGGCGACCGCGGCCCGGACCGCGAGAAAGCCGGAGTGGAAATAGGTGCCGTCGCCCATGTTGGTGAAGACGTGCTTTTCGTCCGTGAAGGGTTTCTGGCCCATCCACATCACGCCTTCGCCGCCCATGTGGGACAGGGTGTTGGTCCGCATGGGATCACGGATCACCGCAATGGTGTGACAGCCGATCCCGGCCAGCGCCCGGCTGCCGTCGGGCAGTTGGGTGGACCGCCCGTGCGGGCAGCCCGAACAGAAGGTCGGCGGTCGGATCGCGGTCGGTGAGCCGAACACGGACATGGCCTGATTGGGCAGGGGGAGGCCGTTGGCGGGATAGGCCTGGCGCAACACCCGCTCGAGGACTCGGGCGACGAGCGCCGGATTGGTTTCGCCATCGTTGGCGAAGGCGATCTCCAGCTTGCGGCTGTCGTTGGCGCGTCCTTCGAAATATTTGCCGACGACCGCAGGCGCGTTCGACCGACCGTAGAGGATCGACCGGATCTGCTCTTCGAGCAAAGGCCGCTTCTCCTCGACGACCACGATGGTCTGCAGCCCCTCGGCGAAGGTCTCGATGATGTCGTTGTCCAGCGGCCACAAGGCGCCGATCTTCATCAGACGTACGCCGCCGCCTTCGAACGTCCCATGTTTGATGTTCATCTCGCGCAGGGCCTGCGCCAGGTCCTGCCAAGCCTTGCCGGCGGCGATGATGCCTACGGTGGCTCCCGGCGGCGACGCCGTGACGCGATTGAGCTGATTGGCCCGGATGTAATCGAGCGCGGCGTCCAGCCTGATGTTGTAGAGCAGCCGCTCCTGTTCCGGGATGGGCGTCACGGGCGACAGGCCGACCCGGGGGCCGCTGTCGGGCAGGACGATCTCGGGATTGTTTGGGGAGACGTGGATTGACCCGCCGCCCTCGATCACATCGGTGACGAGCTTGAGCCCGGCGAGACATCCGGCATGCCGGCTCATCGCAATGGCGTGTAGACCGTAGTCGAGCACCTCTTGGGCGTTGGCGGGATAGAGGAGCGGGATGCCCGCCGAGACGAAATTGTAGTCGGAAAAGCAGGCGACCGACGACGACTTTGCGCCGTGATCGTCGCCGACGACCAGCAGGGAACCGCCCTTGGCGGAGGTGCCGGCGAGGTTGGCGTGCCGGATCGGATCCATCGACCGATCCATGCCCGGCGACTTGCCGTACCAGATGGAAAACACCCCTTCGACATTGGCCCCAGGAAACAAGCCGACATACTGCGAGCCCCAGGTCGCGGTCGCCGCCAGATCTTCATTCACGCCCGGCTGGAAGACGATGTTGTGCTGCCTCAGCGTGTCGCCGGCCTGCCAGAGCTCGAAATCGTATCGCCCGAGGGGCGAGCCCCGGTAGCCCGAGATGAAGCCGCCGGTCTTCCAGCCCATCGTGTCGTCGCGCAGGCGCTGCTGGATGGGCAGTCTCACCAGGGCCTGGAGCCCGGTCATGTAGACCCAGTCCTCCTCTGCGGCGTAGCGATCGGCGAGGGAGACGACGTCTCGCTCAAGCTTGATGGTTTCCATGACGGGATCGACCTTGAAAACAGGGTGAAGTATCGGTGCGGCGCCGGCGAAGCCGGATGGTCTTAGCCTTGCGGGGTCTGGATCGAATGATGGGGAAAGGCTGTGGGCTACAGGCTCTCAAGCGGGCGATCGGCCACGGCAACCTGCTCCCAGCCTTCAAAATCGAAGTGCCACCATTCCGCTGGATGGCACTTGAACCCGTGGCTGCTCATGGCGGCGTCGAGCAGGCCACGATGCCACCGCTGCAGAGACGAGCCGCCTGGATACGCGGACGCAGATCGCCCAGTCGGTTCGTCGTAGCGGCTCGGCATGTCGGCGATGAGGCCGGTCGAGCGGTTCAGGAGCGAGACATCCACCGCGCAACCACGATTGTGGACCGAGCCGACGGATGGATCAGCGATGAACCCCCGATATTGTTCGGGCACATTGTCCCAGAAGAGCTTGGTCACGGACCAGGGACGGTAGGCGTCATGGATGACAAGGCCGTAGCCATAGCGCGCCAGATCGGCATCCGCGTCTCGCAGGGCCTCCGCTGCGGGTCGATGAAGGAAGGCCTCCGGCCGGTCGTAAATCGCGAAGCCGAGAAAATTCCGGGAGGTCGCATAACGCATGTCCTCGCGCAGACCCTTGGCGATGGCCTGGACCGCAACGAGATCCGGCCGCAGTCCATCGCTGGCAGGGCAGGTCATGGGCGGGCCGGGGGGTGCCGACGAGCTGTCGAGCGACGCCTGGAACGCCGCGATCGCGTCCTCGCCGAAATCGCGGCGAGGGTAGCGGACCCGCTGCAGGGTCAGATAGGCAAGCGGGGCTTCGGCCGCGCTGAAGCCGATCTGTCGGCTGGCGCTTGTATCTTCGCCCGGTGCGGCGTTGACGACATATCGGTTCCGGCGAAAAGGCAGCAGCGCTGCGACGGTACAATCGGGAAGCAAGGCCATTAATCGGCCTTCGCGTTCGAACACGTCGAACACCTCGTCACCGCGAGCGTACTGACCGATCCGGACCGCCTGGGCAGGCGAGGGCGGCGGGGGCTTGGACAAGGCCCATACGCCAGGAGCCGCGAATCCTGATCCTGTCATGAGGAGGGCGCCGTGATCTCTTGCGCCTGGAACCAGGGTCTCATCCTGGCGATCGCGTCTTCAACGAGGGGTGTCGAGACGGCGAAGCTCATACGGATGAAGTGACCGCCTTCGACAGGGTCAAAGTCGATTCCCGGAGAGGTGGCGACCCCGATATCGACTAGCATCCGGGTGCAGAAGGCGAGGCTGTCCTGCGACAAATGGCCGATGTCCGCATAGATGTAGAAGGCGCCGTCCGGCGGCGCGAAGACGTTGAGGCCCAGAGATGGAAGGGCGGCGATCAGGAGATCGCGATTGCGCCGGTAGACCTCCACGTGACCCTCGAGCTCTTCGCGGCTGTCGAGTGCGGCCAGCGCGGCGTGCTGGCTCAGGGATGGGGCTGTCAGGAACAGGTTGCCCATGAAGGCCCGCGCCCGCTCGACGTGGTCCGGAGGGACCAGAAGCCAGCCTAGCCGCCAGCCGACCATGCTGAAATATTTTGAGAAGCTGTTGACCACCAGGGCCGAGGATTCAAATTCCAGGATCGACCGCGCGGGCTTTCCAAAGCTGAGACCGTGGTAGATTTCGTCCGAGATGATGCGAATGCCCCGGTCCCGGCAGACCTTGGCGATGGCCGACAGTTCCTCAGCCTCGATGATCGTGCCGGTCGGGTTGGCCGGACTGGCGATGATGACGGCGTCCGGCGCCGGATCGAGGGCCTGAAGACTGGCTGCCGTGAGCTGGAAGCGTTCTCGGGGTCCACAGGCGATCTCCATCGGGACGAGATGCAGGGCCTTGATCGTGTTGCGGTAGGCGACGTAGCCCGGTCGCGCCAGCGCGACCCGGTCGCCCGGCGCGAGCAGGGAGGTCAGGGCGAGCACCAGGGCCGGCGAGGCGCCGCAGGTGAAGATGAACTGATCCGGGCTCACCTCGACGCCGTAGGTCTCGAGATAGTGCTCGGCGAGCCGGACTTTCAACGGCGCGCTTTCCCAATAGCCCATGCCGTCGGTGTCGAGAACATGGTGCGCGGCGGCGATGGCGGCGGCAGGCGCGCCCGTCGAAGGCTGCCCGAACTCCATGTGTATGATCGAGCGTCCATCCGCCTTGAGACTATGGGCAAGGCGGCTGATGGAGATGGCATGAAAGGGTTCGATCTCGGCTTTCATGGAGGTCCTCGCGGGATTGGGACGGCCGGTCGAAAGCGACCGGACGTCGAAGGTCAGGAAAGGGTGGAGAGCGCTCTCTGCGCGTCTGCGGCTTCAACCGTCCGAACGGCGCGATCGAGCAGAGAGAGAATCCCGGCCGACGCGATGCACAGGAGCGCCATCAGGGCGAAATAGAGGGCGTGGTCCAGCATGCCCCACAGGACGCCCAGGCCGCCGGCGAGAAGGCTGCCGAGGAAGATGGTGAAGAACCAGGCCGCCACGGTGGTGGCGGTCAGCGACGGCGGGGCCAGGCGGGCGAAGAGCCCGAGACCGACGGGCAGAATGAAGAGCTCACCCGCCGTCAGTAGGGCGATGAACGCGGCCAGCCAGAGCCAGCTCGCCGGTTCGCCTTGGGCCTGGGAGGCGGCCGTCACAGCCGCGAGCAGCAAATAGGACAGGCCGATGACCGCCGCCCCGATAGCCATCTTGATGGCCGTGCCGGCGTCGCGGCCGCTGCGGGCCTGACGGGCCCAGATGGAGATCAGGATCGGCGTCAGTAGGAAGATCAGCAGCGGGTTCAACGCTTGAAACCAGGTCAGAGGAATCTGCATCCCGGAGGCGAGGGTGCGATCGACCTCGGCGTCGGCCCACAGGGCGACGGTGTTGCCCACCTGCTCATAAGCGCCCCGCAGCAGGACGACGGCGAAGCCCACGGTGAAGAGCAGAAGGACCGTTTGCCGGGAGCCGCTTCTGCGTTGCGTCTCCGCTGCGCGCCGCATGGGCGGCTGCGGCGGCAACAGACGGGCGCCGGCCGCGTAGATGATCAGGCCGATCAACATGCCGACCCCGGCCAGGGTGAAGCCCCAATGCCAACCATAGATTTCGCCCACCGCGCCACAGAGCAGCGGAGCCAGGAGCGCGCCGATGTTGATGCCGACGTAATAGACATTGTAGGCGCCAGTCCGGCGGGGGTCGTCAGGCGCATACAGTGCGCCGATCTGGCTGGGCAGGCTGGGCAGGAAGAAGCCGTTGCCGACCGCGATGGCCACGAGGGCGGGAAAGAACAGCGTTTCGGACGCCATCATGAAATGGCCGACGGCCATGATGAGACCGCCCAGGATCACCGCCTTCCTCCGGCCCAGCCAGCGGTCTGCGATCATCCCGCCCAGGATCGGCGTGAAATAGGCGAAACCGGTGTAAAGGCCGTAGATGAGCGAGGCCTGACCCTGCCCGATCAGCAGCTGCTTGGTCATGTAATAGATGAGCAGTACGCGCATGCCGTAGTAGGAGAACTTCTCCCACATCTCGGTCAGGAACAGCACCGTCAGTCCTGCGGGCTGACCAAACCAGGTGCGTTCCGTCCGTCTCATGTCACCCGCGCTCATGCAGCGGCGTCGCTGGATGAGAGGGGGCTGGAAAATGGGCGGTGGCGCATATCGCTCATGGCGACAACTTCGTCGCAAAATCGTCGTGCCGGCAGGGTGTGAAACCTAATGAGGCCATTAGCGGGCTCGCGCGACATTCAGTCGATCATCGGCTCAGCTAATGTCCTTCCTAGATTTCGGGGCTTGCGAATCCCGTCGGGAGGATGTGCTGCTGACGCTGACCGGGGACGGACACCGCGCCTGTGCGGATCCATGATCTTCTACGAGGCAGAGATGATGCAGTCCCTTTCGTTGCCAGCCATCCTCGCGGTTCTGACGCTGCCATTGACGGCCGCCGGTTGCGCCAGCCTTGAGTCTCCAGGCGCGGCGCCCCCGCTGGGCTGGCCGCGCGTCGACCATCACATCCATGTCTTTTCGCCCGAGACGTCTAGAAACCTTGAAATGCAGTGCGCGAGAAGCGGGAGCTGTTTCGCGCAGGTCTCCACCAAGGCCTCGACGGGCGAAGTCGTCGTGGCGGCCCTGGACGCCGCCGGCATCGAACGCGGTGTCCTGTTGTCGACGGCCTATTTCTTCGCCTCGCCCCGCACAGAGGATCCGGGTCTGGACGTCGCGGCGGCGACGCGTCTTGAGAACCGCTTCACCGTCGATCAGGCGCAGAAGAGTTGCGGCCGGCTCGTCGCCTTTGTCAGCGTCAATCCTCTGGCTGACAATGCGCTGGACGAGATCGCCTACTGGGGAGAGGCGGGCGGTGCCCGCGGGGTCAAGTTCCAGTTCGGAAACTCGGCCGTCGATCTCCGGTCGCCTGAGCAGGTCAGGCGGCTGGCCGCCGTTTTCGCCGCCGCCGCACGCGCGCGCCTGGCGATCGTGGTGCATCTTCAGGGCGCCGCAGCCGGCTACAGCGGCAGGGACGTGGAAATTTTCCTGCGCGATATCCTGCCGGCCGCCGCTAACGTGCCCGTCCAGATCGCTCATGCGGGCGGCGGCGGCGGGGTGGACGCCGGAATGCTCTCGGCGCTGGGCGTCTTCGCCGATGCTATCGAGGGCGACCCGACGGGAACCCGCAATCTCGTCTTCGATCTCGCGATGGTGCCTGATCTCATCTCCAACGAAGGCAAGCTTCCGGCGGCCGCTTCGGACGTCGCCGCCCTGGAGGTGTTGATGCGGAGGATCGGACTGAACCGATTTATGATGGCGTCCGACTGGACCGAGGGCCTCGACCTCAACATCTATTACGCGGGCGAGAGGGCCGCCCTGACGTTTACCGACGCCGAGTGGCTGCAGCTGCAATCCAATGTCGCCGCCTATATGCCGGACTATCGTCCCGGCGCGGCGTGTGGAGCATCGCAATGAAGGTCGCCGGTTCTTCAAACGGCGGGCCCTCTGGGATCGCGCGACGCAGTCTGCTGACCGGCCTGGCCGGCGGCGCGGCCCTGGCCGCAGCAGCGGGCCAGGCCGTTGCGGGACCGGAGCGGGATCTCGAGCCCGCGATGCCGGACGGCGGAATGGACGCCATCGTCGAGACTTTCATGAGGGCCTTCGAGATGCCCGGCGTGGGCGTTGCGATCGTCCGACCGGACGCGCCGCCCCTGCTCCGGGCTTACGGCGTTCGGACGTTGGGCCAGCCGGAGCGCGTGGGGGCCCATACCCGGTTCGCCATCGCCTCCAACAGCAAGGCCTTCCTGAGCGCGTGCCTCGCGATTCTTGTCGATGAGGGGCGGCTGGGTTGGGACGACCCGGTGGTGAACCACCTGCCCGAATTCGAGATGTACGATCCTGCGGTCACGCAGATGATGACCGTGCGGGACCTTCTTGTTCACCGCAGCGGCCTGCCGCTCGGGGCCGGCGATCTCCTGATCTTCCCCACGACCGATCGCACGGCGTGGGACGTCATGAAGGCCCTGAAGCATTTCCGGCCGGCCACGGGGTTTAGGGCCGGCTATGCCTATGACAACAGCCTCTATCTCGTCGCTGGTCTCCTGCTGGAACGGGTGTCCGGCTTGGGCTGGGACGCCTTCATCACGCAGAAAATCTTCGCGCCGCTGGGCATGCAGGACGCCGTCTCCAATCCGACCTTGGTCCAAGGCGACGATGTCGCGGGCCGGCATGCGCGTCTTGGCCCGCCAACGCGAGGCATCGGCGAGCTGGTCGTGATTCAGCCTGATGAGACCGCCGTCCTCGGGCCGGCCGGTGGGATCAGCGTCAGCCTCTCCAGCATCGTGCCCTGGCTCCAGGTTCAGCTGGCCCTCGGCGCCTTGCCAAACGGGTCGCGTTTGTGGAGTGAGGCCCAATCCGCCGAGATGTGGCGACCCCAGACGATCACGGCCAGCGGTCCCGGGCCAACGACGGAGGCTCCGCAGAAATCGGTCATGTCGGGCTACGCCCTGGGCTGGGGCGTCGCGGACTATCGAGGCCGACGCATGTTGTCCCACTCCGGCGGACTGGCGGGCCAAATCACACGCACAACACTGTTGCCAGACGAGGGCGTCGGCTTCGTCGTCTTCTCCAATACCGAGGACAGCGATCCGGTCTCGGGCCTGCGTTATGCCCTGATGGATCATCTTATCGGCGCTCCGGCCTTCGACTGGCTGGAACACACGCGCCAGACCATCGCCAACACCATCGGTCAGGTGACCGGCCTGCTGGGCGACGGCGATTTTCCAGCACCGCCCGGCGGGGTCAGTCTGCCCCTCGACCGATACGTCGGTCTGTATCGCGATCCCTGGTATGGAGATATCAGCGTCGATCGATCCGGTGCGGGGCTCGCGATCGACTTCCGGCCGACGCCGGCTTTCAAGAGTGTGCTGGAACCCTTCGGAGTCGACACTTTCCGAACCCGGTTTCCACGTGGAGCCGGCGAAGATGCGGTGGTGACCTTCTCCGTTGAGCAGGGCGTGGTGACCGGGGTGACGATGAAGGCCTTGTCGCCGATCGCCGACTTTAGCTTCGACTTCCATGATCTGGCGTTCGCGCCGGTCCGATCCTGAAGTCAGACCTGCTCGATGTCAGTCAGACGACAACCGCTCGGCCGCCAGCAACTCCAGGGTTGAGGTCTGCGTCTCGGCCATGGCTTCGGCCCACCAGCGGGCAAACCGACGCACGGGCGACCGCGCGTCGCCCGGCCGATTCGTCACCAGGCGGTAGGTCGAGCCTGGAACCGGCGCGATCTCAAGGGCTGGAACGAGCTCGCCCTTCAGCAACAGGCGGCTGACCAGGATCGTCCTGCCGATGGCGACGCCCTGGTCGCACATAGCGGCGTGGTTGGCCAAGGTCGCCAGATTGAAATGACGTGTCGGGACCGCGCGATCAGGCCAGGTCGAGTTCGCGGCCTCGCGCCAGCTGCGCCACTCCACGTCCACCGGCGCGCCCCAGCAGGAGGAATCGTCCTGCAGCAGCACCGGGCCCTCCGCGGCTTCCAGAGCGGGGAGGCGTTCGCGATACCGGGGCGAGCATACGGGAAAGACATATTCCGGAACCTCGGCCAGCTGGTGGAGGCCGTGAGGCGGCTCTGGCTGGTAGTCGATAATCACATCGATGCCGTCATCCTCCATGCGCTCGGCCGTAGAGGGCTGCATCTCCGCGCGCACGAAGACCTCGATGCCGGGATGGAGTTGGTAGAAGGCGTCCAGGTGGGGCACTAACCATTCCGTCGCCAGCGAGGGCACGCAGCTCACCACCAGGGCACCGTGGCGTTCCTGCTCGATCCGGCTGAGGCTGTCGTTCAGAATGCCCGCCACCTGGGTCATCGCGACCAGCAGCGATCGGCCGCTTTCGGTCAGGCTGACCCGACCCTTCTGTCGATTGAACAGCGCGGTCCCCAGTCGCGCCTCCAGCCTCAGGACGCGCTGGCTGACCGCGCCCTGGGTGACGCCCAGCCTTTGCGCTGCGGCGGTCAGGGAGCCGTGCCTGGCGGCGGCGCGGAACACCCAGAGGTCAGACAGGAGTTGCCCGTCAAGCCGCCGGGCGTCGGGCGTATCCTCAGAGACGAAAGTCATCCGGTAGGCCGATCAGGAAGAGGAAGTTCGAGGCAGTTGCACTGCGCCGGAACGCGGGAGCAAGCCCCAAGTCCGTGCTGGATGTTGACGGTGCGATCTGTGACGGTCCAGCAACAATGCAGCGCGGAACGGCTGATGCCGGCCCCCGCATGCCGCCCGGAGCGTGCCCGGGGCGAGGCCTAATGGCGGCATTAGCTTTACGCGTTTGTCACGGACAGCCGATCGACCTCCGATGGCATGCGGGGTCTGGAGCGTTCCGGACGAACGGATGGGGAAAATCGCATGCAACCGATTCTTAGCGCTGAAGGTCGATCAAGTCGCGTCTTGGCTCATGTACAGCATGGCCGCGCCCTGACGCTGTGCTGCGGCGTAGCGGCGGCCGCCCTGATGGCGACGACAGCCTCGGCGCAATCGGCTGACACCGCGACCGCCCTGGACGAGATTGTCGTGACGGCCCAGAAGCGCTCCGAAAACCTCCTGACCGTGCCGACCCCGGTGTCCGCGATCGGCGCCGCGGAACTTGCGCGGTCGTCGGTGACCCGTCTCGAAGATCTCGCCGCAAAGGTTCCCGGGCTCAATCTCCAGTCCGATCGGCCTGGCCAGACGATCCTCATCCTGCGGGGGATCACGACGGGCTCGCCCACCAGTTCGACGGTCGCGACCTACATTGACGATGTCCCGTTCGGGTCGTCCACTACCCAGGCGCTCGCCGGTTGGCTGAGCCCGGATCTCGACCCCAGCGATCTGGAGCGCGTCGAAGTGCTGCGGGGCCCGCAAGGCACCCTTTACGGCGCGAGCTCCCTGGGCGGACTGATCAAGTACGTCACGACCCAGCCCGACTTGGACACGGTCTCGGGGCGCCTCCAGGCGAGCGCGACCACCGTGGAGCATGGCGGTGATGGCTATGGCCTGCGCGGGATGATCAATCTGCCGATCATCCGCGACACACTCGGTCTGCGGGTCAGCGCCTTCACCCGCGACGACCCCGGCTACATCAGCAACCCGCGCTCCGGCCAGGACGAGATCAACAAGTCCGAGGTCAGTGGTGGACGCGCCGCGCTGCGATGGGAGCCCACCGACGCCCTATCCATGACGCTGTCCGCCACGCTGCATGATTTCGACAGCGACGGCTCCTCCGAGGAGGACGTCGTCATCACGGGCGGAAAGATCACGCCGAGGTTCGGCGAACGTGAGCAGATCCGCTACGCCGCCGAGACCTTTTCGGTGAAGGATCGAACCTACAGCCTGTCGGCCAACTACGCCTTCGGCTGGGCTGACCTCGTGTCCGTGACGAGCTACAGCACCATGGATCAGGCGGCCAACGTCGACCAGACGGTCGCCCTGGGCGGCGCGCTCGAAGCCGCCTTTGGCATTCCCGACTTCGGGTTCAGCGTGGGATCCGACATCGATCTCGAAAAAGTCACTCAGGAGCTCCGCCTGGAGTCGCCTGCCAGCGATCATCTCGAATGGCGGGCCGGACTCTATTACACGAACGAAACCGTCGCCCGCCTTCAGCCCAGTTTCGCCTTCAGCAGTGTGACGGGCGATCCCTATCCGTTGCCGGCCCCGGTGTTCTTCTCCGTCCTGGATTCTGAATACACCGAATATGCAGGCTACGGCGACCTGACCTACCATTTCACGCCGCGCTTCGACGTCTCCGCCGGCGTTCGCTACAGCGAGAACGACCAGGATTATCAGTCGGTGATCGGCGGGCTGGCCGCAGGTCCCACGACAACGACAGTGTCGTCGTCGTCCGACGACAGCACCACCTTCATGGTCACGCCTCGTTTCAAGATCGATGATCGGACGATGGTCTACGCGCGGGTGGCCACAGGTTATCGGCCCGGCGGACCCAATGGCGTGCCGCCGTCGCAGATCGCCGCGGGCGTTCCGCCGACCTACGGCCCTGACGAGTTGACCAACTACGACGTCGGCTACAAAGCGTCGTTGCTCAATCACCGGTTGGTGCTGGACCTCTCCGCCTTCTACATCGACTGGCAGGACATCCAGCTCCTCACCCAATTTGGCGGATTTCAGGCAGCCGGCAATGGTGGCGCGGCCCGCAGCATGGGCTTCGAGGCCAGCGCGCAGATGGCGCCGGCCGACGGTCTGAACATCTCGGCGAACCTGTCCTACACAGACGCCGAACTGACAGATGACGCTCCCGGCGTTTCCGGCTTCGACGGTGATCGGCTGCCATCGGTTCCGAAATGGCAGATTGGCGTTTCAGCCGATTATGACTTCACCCTCACAAGCTCGATTACCGGCTTTGTCGGGGGGGGCGTCCACTATGTCGGGGACCGGGTCTCGACCTTCGTCAGCGGATCGCCCGTCGGATATGAGCGTCCCGTCATGCCGTCCTACACGACCGTCGATCTGCGGGCCGGGGTCGAGTTCGACGCCTACACGCTTCAGGTCTACGCCAAGAACCTCGGTGACGAACGCGCTTTCGGCAATATCGCCTCAGAATCGGGCGCCGGCTTCGGGCCGCCTTTCGCCGCCTCGGTCATCCAGCCGCGCACCCTCGGCGTGACCCTGACAGGTCGCTGGTAGGCTCCCTCGATCGGCACAAGCCTTCGGGCTGCGGCCTGGATCATCTTCCACGAACCGGCGCGTGTCGCGCGCGCCGGTTCGGCTCACTTCCAGCTGGTTCTTCCTGATGTTTTCAAAACCTTCCCTGTTGTTCATGGGTGACGTGAAAGGCATCCCCTTCGCCAAGACGGGGTTCGGGCTTCGGGACTGGGCGCCCGACGCCGTGGTCGGTCAGTGGCGGCTGCCGGGCTGCGATGTCGATCTCGGTCTGCCGGAAATGAGGGCCGCGCAGGGCGTCGCAAGTGGTGCAAAATCCCTGCTCATCGCCGCGGCGCCGATCGGCGGTGTGATCGAGCCGTCCTGGGTGCCGAGCCTGATCGAAGCCCTCGAAGCCGGGCTGGACATTGTCAGCGGCCTACACTCTCGTCTGCGCGACGTTCCCGCTCTGGCGGAAGCCGCTGATCGTCTGGGCCGTCGCCTCACCGATATCCGGGGCGCTCAGGGGGACTTCAGCGTCGCAACGGGCCGCCGCCGCACAGGCAAGCGGCTGCTTACGGTCGGAACCGACTGCGCGCTGGGCAAGAAATACGCCGCGCTGGCGATCGCCCGCGCAATGCGGGAAGCGGGCATCGACGCCGATTTTCGGGCCACGGGTCAGACGGGAATTATGATTTCCGGCAGCGGCGTGGCCATCGATTCCGTGATCGCAGACTTCATAGCCGGCGCCGCCGAATCTCTTTCGCCTGACGCAGGGCCAGACCATTGGGACGTCATCGAAGGGCAGGGCGCGTTGTTTCAACCCGCCTATGCAGGCGTGACCTTGGGGCTCATTCACGGCTCGCAGCCCGACGCACTAGTGCTGTGTCACGATCCTCTGCGGAAAACGATCAACGGCTTTCCGGATTTCCCCTTGCCGGATCTCGGCACGGCGATGGTCCGCTATGTTGAAGCGGCGCGGTTAACCAATCCCAAGGCTCAGTTCGTTGGGATCAGCCTGAACACATCCCGGCTCAGCGAAGCTGAAGCGACGTCGGTCTTGTCCGGGCTAGAGAGCGAACATTCCCTTCCCTGTTTCGATCCGTTGCGGACCAGCCTTATCCCGCTCGTCGATCGCCTTAGAGCCCTGTGATGCTGAACCTTAAGGTCGACAAGCGGTCTTGGCCAATGCACGAGCCATTCGCCATTTCGCGCGGCGTCCAAAGCGAAACCGAGACCATCATGGTCACCCTGGAGGATGACGCGGGCCTGAGGGGGCGTGGAGAAGGATGCGGAGTCGCCTACGCAGGCGAGACTATTGCCGGAATGATGTCTCAGCTTGAGGTCGTGCGCGCGCGGGTGGAGGCCGGCCTCGATCGGACAATGCTGCTTTCCCTCTTGCCGCCGGGCGGCGCGCGCTGCGCCCTGGACGCAGCCCTCTGGGATCTCGAGGCGAAACAGGCCGGGACGACGGTCTTCGCCTTGGCTGGCGAAACCGATGCGGTCGCCCAGGTGACCGCCTACACGATCGGCATCCGCGCTCCGGCGGACTATGAGGCCGCCGCCGCGACCCGGGCGGACTATGCCCTGCTCAAGATCAAGGTCGCCGCCGACGACCCCCTTGCCGCCATCCGGGCGGCACGGCGAGGGGCGCCTGACACCGCCTTCATCGTCGATCCGAACCAGTCGTGGTCTGTCGAAACTCTGAAAAGCCTCGCTCCAGCGTTGTCCGATCTCGGGGTCGTCCTGCTGGAGCAACCGATCCGCGTCGGCGACGAGGCCGGCCTGGACGGCTGGGTCAGCCCCGTCATGCTGTGCGCCGACGAACTGATCAACGGCGTCGGAGATCTCGACCGGGCGGCCGGGCGCTTCTCCGTGATCAACATCAAGCTGGACAAGACCGGTGGGCTGACGGAGGGGCTTTCGTTGGCGCAGGCCGCGCGCGATCGCGGGTTCGACCTCATGGTCGGATGTATGGCGGGCTCGTCCCTGTCGATGGCCCCTGCCATGGTGCTGGCCCAGCAGTGCGCCTTCGTCGATCTGGACGGACCCCTGCTCCAGTCGGAGGACTGGCCGGACGGGATGGTCTACTATCAGGGCGTCGTCCAGCCGCCCAGGCCGGAGTTCTGGGGGTGATTAAATCTACCGGCGCTGCGGGCGGGGAGGGTGGTCTCCGGATCTATATCTCGGCAGACATCGAGGGGGTCGCAGGCGTGGTCTCCCGCGATAACCTGATGCCCGGGCGGTTCGAATATGAACAGGCCCGCGACTGGATGACGACGACCGTTCTCACGGCCTGCGAGACGGCGCACGCCTTGGGCGCTGACGAGGTCGTGGTCAGCGACTCCCACGGCAACGGGCAGAACATCCGTTACGAACGAATGCCCGACTATGTACGGCTGGTCCGCTCATGGCCCCGGCCGCTCGGCATGATGCAGGGGGTGGAGGTCGGGGATTACGCCGGCGCCTTCCTGCTGGGATATCATGCCGGCGCCAGCAATCCGGAGGGCACCCTTGCGCACACTCTGAGCGGCGAACTGTTCCAGGAGGTCCGGCTGAACGGCCAAGTCCTGTCCGAAGCCGGTATCAGCGCCGCCATCGCCGGACATTTCGGCGTGCCGGTGTTGCTCATGACGGGAGACGACGTCGCCGTCGCAGAAACCTCCGGACTTCTGAGCGGTATCGCCACCGCGTGTGTGAAGACGAGCCTCGGGTTCCTGTCGGCCATGAATACGTCGCCGGCCGCCGCGGATCAGGCGCTGCGTGATGGTGTCCAGGACGCGATGTCCCGCATCGGCTCAGTTCCCGTGTTCGCCATCCAAGGACCGGTGGCGATCGAGGTTCGACTTCGCACCCGCTTCGTTGCCGAATGGCTGTGTTACCTGAAGGGCGTCGAGCGGCTTGACGCCTTTACGGTCCGCCACGAGGTCGACGACATCGTTCAGGCCTCGCGCTTCCTGCAGTTCGTGACGTCCGCCCGCGGCGTCCTCGCCTAATGCCAGATCCGCGCGATCATGTGTGAGAGCGCTTGATGACTACGACACCGACCCAGCACGGCGTGCCTTCCCGGTTTCTCGGTCATCCGCCAGGGCTGGCCTATCTGGCCTTCGCCGAGACCTGGGAGCGGTTCTCATTCTACGGCATGCAGACCCTGCTGGTCCTGTACATGGTCAGCCAGTTGCTGCTGCCAGGGCACGTCGAGAACGTCGTCGGATTCGCGGTCTTTCGCGGTCTGCTGGAAGGGCAAGTTGGCCGGATGTCGGACCAGGCCCTCGCCTCGGCGATCTTCGGTCTCTACGCCAGCGCCGTCTATCTGACGCCGATCCTGGGCGGTCTCCTGGCGGACCAGTGGCTGGGTCGCCGCCGCACGGTGGTGCTTGGCGGCGTGCTCATGACCATGGGCCATTTCCTCATGGCCTTCGAACAGCCCTTTCTGCTGGCGCTTGTCTGCATGGTTCTCGGCGCGGGTTGCTTTAAGGGGAACATCGCCTCCCAGGTCGGAGCGCTCTACGCACCCGGCGATCAGCGTCGGGCCGACGCTTTCCAGGTTTTCTACCTCGGCATCAACGCCGGCGCGATCTGCGCGCCGCTGATCTGCGGTACCCTCGGTGAGACCGTCGGCTGGCACTACGGGTTCGGGGCGGCCGGTGTCGGCATGGTAGTGGGCCTCGTCATCTATCTAGCCGGCGCCCGGCATCTTCCCGTCGATCCGCCAGTCCTCAAGCGCGCACCCGCCGATCGCGTTAGCCTGAGCCGGCGCGAGTGGTCGATCATGGCGCTGCTTGTCGGCATGCTACCGCTATTCGCGGTCGGACTGGTGGCCAATCAGCAACTCGGCAACGCCTATCTGCTGTGGGCCCGCGATGCGGTGGATCGCACAGTGTTCGGGTATACCCTGCCGGTAACCTGGCTCCTGACTTTTCAGGCGGCGATGACGGTGATCAGCCTGACGGCGTCTGTCGCGTTCTGGCGGGTGTGGGCGCGTCGGCGTCCAGTTCCTGACGAACTGACCAAGATCGTGATCGGCATGGGCCTGCTTTGCGCAGCCCCCCTGTGTCTGGCGCTCGGTTCCGCGCAGGCGGGGGTCTTCGGCACGCAGGTGTCCCCCGCCTGGGTCGCAGCGTTCGCGATCTTCAACGAGCTGGGCTTCGCGAACGTCCTTCCGGTGGCCCTAGCCCTGTATGCTAGGGTGGCTCCGCCGGCGTTCGGATCGACCATCGTCGGCGTCTATTACCTTCAGCTCGTTGGCGCCAACCTGTTGGCCGGCTGGCTAGGCGGGATGCTCGACAAGATGCCCGCGCCCCAGTTCTGGCTGATGCACGGCGGGCTTGTCGCCGCCAGTGTCGCGGCCTTCATCGTCGTCCGACGTTTCGGTCGCCCAGTGCTGGAGACCTCATCATCTACGGCGCCAACGGCCGATAATGCCTCATCCAAAATTCACCGCGGGACGCCTTCATGACGCAGATCAACATAGTCGCTGGCGGCTTCCGCTTCATTGCGCGCCTTGAAACTGACCTCGCGCCTAAGACGTGTGAGCGCTTCCTAAGCCTTCTGCCCTATCGGCAAAAGCTGCTGCATGTGCGTTGGAGCGGGGAGGGCTGCTGGATTCCATTGGGTGACCTGGATCTCGGCTTGCCATACGAGAACGCCACCAGTCATCCGGCGCCGGGGCAGTTGATCTTCTATCCGGGTGGCTTGAGCGAGACCGAAATCCTGCTTGCCTATGGCGGAGTGCGCTTCGCCAGCAAGGTCGGGCAACTGGCGGGCAGTCATTTCCTGACCATCACCGAGGGCCTTGAGCAGTTGCCTGACTTAGGGCGTGCGGCGCTTCAGCGGGGGGCGCAGGACATCAGCTTCGAGGGGCGATAACAGTGGTCGGATGCAGTGGGCAGCAAGCTTCGACGCCTTTCGCTCGTACCATGAGCTGGTGTGGGAGAGGCCAATCAAGTCGCACGGTGAAACGCGCAGCCAGCCACACTGTTCGGCGACCTCAAGCTTCGCATATCATGAGTTAGGCGCGTTCGGTTCGAATGCGCCTGCCTAATAGCCGCGCCAATCCCAGGCCTCGAGCGAAGCCAACCGCGGAAACGGCGCCGATCCATCCTCCAGTGAGTCCAAGACGTCAGCCTCCGCCAGGGCCCAGTCGCGCCAGCCGCTATAGTCCTCGACCTCAGACGCGCGTGATCCGTCCACCGCCGCCACATAGGTCCGGATCGCTTGCGCCTGTTGATGGCGGGCGGCCTGTTTGAGAAGGCGCTCCCTTTGCGCCGCCTGCGCCTCCGCATAGCGGTGCGCTTCTTTCGCACCCTCTCAGCCGCAGCCCAACGCTCCGCATCCAGAGCGCGCTGCTGGCGGCGCTCTGCCATTTCCACCAGACCCGCCTCGAGACTGGAGACGATGGCCAACAGTTGGCCTTCAAGCGGGACTTTCAGCTCTTTGAACTCAGTCGGTACGGAGAGGTGATCGCGGATCTTGAGCACCAAATCACCCGCAGACACGCTCGCTCGCACGGTCTTGCGCTCCGGCTGCCAGCGCAGCTCTTCGGTTGTCGCGGCGCGGAGCTCGATTTTTCTCCGTTCGTAAAGGGTGAATGTCAGCGTCTCGCCGTTCGCCGTAACCGTCAGTTCGTTGTGTGCGCCGGCGACGACACGTTTGTTCCGTTCCAGCGCTTTCAGCAGGGCGCTGGTGATCCGCAGGCGGCGCTCCGCCAGCGGCGTCTCAAGGTCCGGGATTTCGCCCAGGGCCCAGGCATCGCCGCGGTTCGCGCGCCGGCGTGCGGCGGCGTTCGCGACCATCGCGCGAACGATCGGGTGGGCGCCGCGCAGATCCTCCGGCACGACGATCGGCGCGGCGTCGATGGCCGTCGCCGCGACCGCCGCCACAGCCGTGGATGGCTCCGGTTTGGGGCGGGGCGGGGCGATGACTACCCGGTCTGGCTCCTTGGAAGGTCGCGGCAGAGGCGGGCGTGGCGGCAAGGGTTTGTTGTGCTGGAGCTTGGCCCAGTAGCCGCGCGGCGGAAGCGGGATGTCTGCCGCGCGACACGCTTTCGCCAAGCCGACGTCGGAGACGCCGAGGCCTTGCGCGACCTGGCGTGTCGGCTCGGCCCAGACCCGATCGTAAATCTGTTGCCGGGTGAAGACGTGGAGCGCCATGACATCCAATCCGTTGCACGAGGTCGCATAGACACACGGTCAGGTCGTGCTACCGTGAGCGTGGGGAGGGCGGTTCCGCACTCAAATCATGCGTTTAGGACGCAAGGAAGAAGCGCGAATGCCGCTGGTGCTGGTCCACAACGAGGTCGTTCGTGATCCCGACCACCAATGGGATGATGTGGAGGGCGTTCACTACCATTATCCCGCAAAATACCGCGGAAAAGTCCAGACCGGCGAGCCATTCGTCTACTATCGAGGAGTGAGACGGTCAGGTCAATCTTTCGTCGCTATCTGGATCTGGGCTCTGTGCACCAGCTGGCCCGGCAGCTCGCGGCCGAGGGTGCGAGGACGAAAATCACCGTCAGCAGGAAGGGCACGAGCCGGGGCGGGGTGCTGTTCAGCCGCGGGGCGCTGTTCCATCTGCTGAAGAGTCGGACCTATCTGGGCGAGATGCCACACAAGGAGGTCAGCTATCCCGGCGTCCACCCGGCCATCATCGATCCGGAAATCTTCGACGCTGTGCAGGCGATGCTTACGGCCAATGCCGGAGTGCGTCGCGAACGTCTCGCGTCAGGCTCGGGGCGATCACCGCTCAAGGGCGTCTTGTTCGATGCAGACGGCGTGGTCATGAGCCCGGTCGCTGCCCGCAATCGGCATGGCCAGACCTACCGCTACTATGTCAGCGCCAACCTGCAGCAGGGCGCCGCGATCCCGGCGAACGACGATGTGATCCGTCGCATCAGCGCCGCGCCGCTGGAAGCGATGATCGGTGAGCGGCTCGGCCGGCTTTGCCCGGCCGTCCCCGCCTTCCCCAATGGCATCGTCACAAGGGTAGAGGCGATGCCGACCAATCTGGTCGTCACGCTGAAGGCCGACCATCTGCCACACTATCAGAGCGACCCGATAGCCGCGATCGCGGAACTGCGGCGGAGGCTGACAGCCGATGAACGGATCTGGACCGACGAAGCTCAGCCGGGGCTGATCAAACTCTCCATCGCCGTGCGTGCCAAACTTACGGGCGGCCGGACGGAATTCCTGTCCGCATCCGGCCGGGTCACGACCCAGAACACCCGGCGCGACGCCGGCCTGATCCGCGGACTGCGCAAGGCAAAGGCGCGTTACGATGCCTTTGAAAAGATGGGCACGGCCATGCCGCTGGACACCGAATACGATCGCCGATTGCTGCGTCTGGCCTTCCTGGCGCCCGACATCCAGCGCGCCATCCTTGATGGGCGCCAGCCGTCGGGCCTGACCCTCCAGGCGCTGCGCGCGATGGAGCTGCCGATTTCCTGGGATGAGCAGCGGTCCCTGTTTTACGGCGATGCTCTCCCTCAGACGGGGTGAGAATTCCCTGAGGCTTTCCCTCAGCAGTTCCCTGAGGACCCGGCGGTCATATTGACATCTGCGCAGGCCAGGCCGCGATAAATGCCCGGTACGCGGGGACGTCAGCCGTGCCTCGGCCAACATAGCCTTTGCCGGCAGTTTGCAAGACACGGGAATTTTGGCTGTTGCAGGGAAAAACCGCAAACCGTCCTGTCGCCGGAGTGAACGGAGACTGGCATCGGGATATGGCCCGAATCCGCGTCAAAACAGGCGATCTGGTGGGGGATGTGGGTCGGTTTACCCGGCTAGCGTGCGGTAGTGTCGGCGCTAGTTCGGGGGGCTGACGGAGCAGAGCAAACTAGGCTGGGTCGGTGGCGGAGAGGGTGGGATTCGAACCCACGGTACCCTTCCAGGCACGCCGCATTTCGAGTGCGGTACATTCGACCACTCTGCCACCTCTCCGCGGGGCCG